>Ga0214542_1004609_pt1 | contig 27132 bp, 5 predicted proteins | sample CNSS1metaG_FD_160096 | JGI IMG/M metagenome (GOLD analysis project Ga0214542, IMG submission 160096) | Root nodule microbial communities from cowpea collected in UCLA plant growth center, Los Angeles, California, USA - CNSS1 | ecosystem: Host-associated > Plants > Roots > Nodule | place: USA...
ACTGGAAATGGAAATATGGCATGATTTAGCCAAAGTGTACACGGCCTTATCACAGTGGCAGGATGCTGAAGTTTGTCTAGCAAAATCTGAGGCTATTAATCCCTATTCTGCTTCTAGATGGCACACAAAGGGTATATCGCTTGTTTTCAATATAATTTTAGAAAGAATATGATTCGCCACAAAAATAGGAATCTTAGTTTATTTGAAGCTTAAGGTGTTTTACATTCCACACTTCCTTCAAGTTGCAGGTTTAGTTTTTGAAGCCAGAGGTGTTCATCAAGAGGCTCTGAAATCATTTAGGAAAGCATTAGATATTGAACCCAACCATGTGCCAAGTTTGATATCTACAGCGTGTGTACTCAGAAAACTTGGTGGTCAATCATCTTCAATAGTTAGAAGCCTTCTCACTGATGCGTTGCGCCTTGACAGAACAAACCCATCTGCTTGGTACAATCTTGGACTGTTCTACAGAGATGATTTGGGGACATCGGCAATGGAAGCTGTTGAATGCTTTGAAGCTGCAGCTTTTCTTGAAGAATCTTCTCCCATCGAACCCTTTAGATAGCACTTCCACACTTTTTTTGTTCACAAAAAATATCATAGTGAGCTACTAGTTTGTTTGTAAAGGTCAGCAATTTTTTACTTCTTTTTGGTACGTGAAATTTGAGAAAGAACACAGATTGTGCTATGATGTAATTAATAATTTATTCTCCCTTTTATGCTGGTTCAAAGATGAATAGAGATTGTGCACCATTTGTATCCACATCCAGGAACCTGCATAATAGACAACGGCTAATAACCTAGCACCATATACTTCTACCAAATATTTTATTTTTTATTAACTAAGCAACAAAATAATACCATTTATTTACCCACTTTGATTCATCTCTTCTTGGAACTAAAATCCTTCGTATCAATTTGTATATGGTGCACCAAGATTTACTATCTGAATAGTTCGCCAAGATTTCTCAAATTATCTTGGGCATTAAAACTTCTCATTTAGTGGCGTTCTCTAGCTTGAAAGCGAAATATCCACTTGTATAGTATATGTAAATTTGTTTTTCCCAAAAAGTAGACATTTTGACATTTTAATGTACATTTTGGCATACTTTAATATTATAGTATAGTTGTTTTTGTAATATATATATATATATATATATATATATATATATATATATATATATATATATATATATATATACTCTCATATATTGAGTGGGATAGAAAGGTCAAGGGTGCTCGTAATTTCTGGAAAAGATGTTACATATTTAGATTATCTATATCTATCTACCAATCAAACTAACTTCACTTTCTACCCATCTATAACGTATCGTTCTCGATTCTGACACTCACATCTAACACTTATTTATACTTACTAATAAGTCTACAGTGATGCAAAAATAGCTCCCTGGATGCTTTTAATTTTTCGCCTACGAAATTTAGTTTCTATATTGCCAACCAAATTTATTAAAGAATAGTATACAGCATTATTCACTTTTTGATAAGCCATCCCATTTTCAACAGCAAAGGCATGGAATTTAACCTATTACTCACTTAATGCACTGTTCATCCCTTTCTAGCTGAAGTTCTCCCTTAATATATGCTTCCAAAATTCTCCTTCAACCCTTATACAGAAACGAAACATATCCCAGTAACATTTCTATTCAGACTTCCCCTTCTCCGTCGTTTGTATCATGACTATAATTAGATCTCTGATGTACTACACCAGTGCTGATGGTAAGCTTTCAAAAATCATACAAAAGCCATTATTGTAATCAAGGTATGATCTAATTGTGAAGAAAGTTCCATCACATTTAAATTTGCAGGTGGGCCGAGTTACCCAGCAACCTTACCTTAATCCTTTCTGTTATCAGCAAATCCGTTAACTTTAAACCTAAGGCCTAAAATTGTCTCAGTTTTATCATGTATGCTCTCATTTATATATTGCATTTTATTTATACATACCTATATCTATTAATCGTTCTTTGTGAAGAATCTAAGAATATGAAAAATCAAAAGCATCGAAACCAAATATGACACATTTATGTCGGGCAGAACAAGGTGAAAAGAGTTCCAAATTCTGTTCATAGTAAAAATTTGTAACACAAGAGGAGTTCATCTAATACACCAAGAGAAGTTCGCGCACTAACGTCTTCAGGAACACCAGAAAATATAATATAATGTCTCCAAAGGCATCACTAAAACAGTGCATGTTATAGTACTTCAATGGTTTTATATACACATTACATCCCTCTCCGATCGCCAATTGGTCCTTCACTGCGTGTTCTCTCTGCGGCGGACATACCTTGTCCTATCATTGTATCTTGGTCTGTCTTGATGCCTCTGTGGCTGTGGCTCCACCCTTCTCTGCCTTTCAGGTGATCTCTGGACGATCTCTCCATTTACAAATAATTCAGCTGCAATCAAAATGTTGTAACGAATAAATAAGTTGTCTATCATGAGAACATGGAGAAAACATTGATAACCAAGAATGGCAAGTCAATAAAGGTTTGTCACAATTGAAGTGGGGATGAATAATAAAGAGCAAGAGACCTTGTCATTGACTTACTCTATTGAATCAGGGATTAATGTCATTGCTAAGTGCTTACCAAGTGGACAAAACCAAGAAGCATATAACAACCATTCACTTTTTACACTAACATACAAAAATAGAAACGAATAAATACATGGAAGCCTTAACCAATTAATGAAAGATAATATACATAGCATATTTCAAATTGCTCAACCCAGAACGAAAAAGGAATGTCAATTTTTAGCATTAAAAAATAAACTTATTCAAAAGTTTTGCACTGTTGTTGTAAACAAAAAACTCGTGGCATATCAGATGGGTAATGAGTGTATCTAGTGCAATGATTCCGAAACTCATTTTTGTGAAGCACCAAAGACAGCATAGAGAGAATTTCGTGAGTAAATTGAAATTCAAAGCTAGCCATTACACGTGAAAAATTTACTTTGCCAAGACGGAATGCCAATAAAAGAAAAGTACAGTATTTTTCTATAAAGGTTGCTACTAGTGATTTCTGTTTCCTACCTACGTGCACAAATACTGAACCAAGAGTTTCATCAGAAAGCAGAGACATTTTAAATTAAAACGAGCAAAAATTCATCTTCATAGAGTAGATATGGAGACTACCATTAGAGTAAATACTCAACACAAAAAATTGTAGGAGTACTGGACTGGAAGACAAGACATATCAAGTGGTTTTATATATATCAACTCCAATGATTCTGAAACTCCAAAGTTCTTAAAGCAACAGAATAGGATTGAAGAGAATTTTATGTGAGTCCATTAGCATTCAAAGCTAACCATTACCCATTGAGTTCTTAGCTTCGCCAAGATGGACTGCCATTAAAGGGAGAAAAGCAGTGTATTTATTTATGAAGATTATTTAAAATGATTTCTTTGCCTTATTGAGTAAGTACACAAATACTTAACTCTAGAATTTCATCACAATGTGGAAAAGGGAGAGAAGTTTTAAAAATCAGATCAGCGACAATAGAAATGAAAATTCAGGCACCACTGGCCTGGAAGAGAAAAAAATTATGTATCATCTCCAATGATTCTGAAACTCCACAAGTTTTTGAAGTAACAGAACAGGATAGAAGGGAATTTTATGTGAGTCCATTAGCATTCAAAACTAGCCATTACTCATTGAGAGTTTCTAGCTTTGCCAAGATGGACTGCATATGAAGGTAGTAAGAAAAGAACAGTATTTTTCTCTCTGAAGGTTCTTTCAGCTGATATTTTTCCTTAATGTGTGTCCACATAAGTACTCAACACCAGAGTTTCATCAGATTGTTGTAAACAAAAACAGATAAGATTTTAACTTTAAATAAAGGACCAACCATCGCCATAAAGAACAATTAAACACTAAAAGTTATATGAAGACAGGTAAGAACACCATAAAGACAATATTGGCACTTCTGGCCAGAGCACACAGTAACGTGTGACTAAGTCCAATGTATCAACTCCAATAATTCTGAGACTCCATTACTGTGTGAAGCAACAGAACAGGATTAGAGAGAAATTTGTATGAGTCCATTAGCATTCAAAGCTAGCCATTGCCCATTAAGAGCTTTTAGCTTTGCCAAGATGGACTGCTGATAAAGAATAGTAGTGTACACTCAAACTTAGATGAAGAATAACCTAATCCAAGATTTTTAATTACATAACCTTCTAAGAAAGGTCAATAATGAAATAAATTACCACAATGACAATCCGCATCAATCCATTTCCAACAACTACAATTAATTATAACAAGTTAAAAGAGACGCAATAAAAACTCAATACGATTGGCGATAACACACACGTATAATCTACATCTTCAAAACGTATACATACAGAACAGTTTAGTTAGACATTAGATGTACACCTAGACATCACAACTTAAACCTTGTTTTTTCAGCATGGACCAGCATTATAACATTGTTGAGAAAATAAGCAAACAAAAATAAAGTCATATTTTCACATTTTCAAAACTAGAAATGAACCATAAAAACCCAAATTAGTAGGAAAATAAGTAGTTAAAAAGACACAAAAGAAAAGCATTAAATCCTCACCGCCATAGTCCTTGTTTTCCGGATCGACATACGAATCCGGTAGCACAAACAAAACTCCAGGCAACCCTACACAAATAAAAAAGAGTGAAAACATTGCGAAAGAAACACACTCAAAAAAAAATCCATAAAAGGAGGAGACATACCTTCTAACTTATTAGAGGTTTCCTCGTCAATCTCACAGCCGAAACCAAAGTACCTCTCGCAGGAAACATTGTAAATCTTCTTCTTAGCTTCCTCTTCGCTGCCTAAAACCTTGGCAAGGGTTTGGATGTAGCAATCAATCATCTGCTGCTTGTTGGCATTCTCGCCACCTGGCTTGTCCATCACAATGAGCCAGTGGTTGTAGTCGCAGCCGGGGAAAAGAGGCGCCATCTCGGTGGGAGGGCGATCGCTGAAGGACGAAGATCCGGAGTTGAGAGGCGAGTAGGCGGAGTCGCCAGCTCGGTTGACACGGCATCGGATCCCGGCAACGCGAGTGGAGGGAGGAACGATGGCATGGGAGAGAGGGAAAAGGAAACGACGCGAAGGGAGTGAAAGTGTTGAGGGTTTGGGTAATGCAGCGGTGAAGGTGCTGGTGGAGAGAAGACGCATGGTGAAGCGTGCGCAGGATGAGGAAATGGCTCTTGCCATTACACACTTACAGTGCTTCAGGATTAGGGTTTTTAGGGATAGGGTTTTGCCTGTGCAGGAGCAATCCGATTCCCACCCTTTTTATTGACGAATATCACAATTTTAAAATAAAATAATAATATCATGGGCTGTCCACAAAATGTTTACCCAGGCCACGGCCCATGCTAGTTTGAAGCTAGGCCATTGTTTTTCGGACACACTTTTTTTAGGACACCACCACCGTGTTTCATTTTTATTTTTTTTACCAAAATTTAAACAAGATCGAATGAATTTGAGGAGTAATGAATGGATCACGCACGGCCTCAATGTGCCAAACATGACAAGTGTCCTCGGATCCTCACTTTTTGTCCAGGTTTGAAAATGTTCATGGTAAACGAGGATCTTTTAGTAAATTAAAACATATTTTAATAATTCAAACACTCCAAAAATTTAAAGTTATATGTCATATATATATGTCTGTTAAACGATTTATCCTTTCTTTGATGCTGAAAAGACGTAAGTGCTAAAAATAGTCAATTAAACTACTTTTGAAGAGTAGAGGAATGACCTAATTTTTGTTTTTGTTATACTTTTCAAGTCTAAATGTGGTTATTGTGAAAACTAGGTTCCTAATATTAAGTGGTTTCAATAAATTTTATGTTTTAAATATTTTTGCTAACATGTTGATGATGACATTGTAGCTGAAACATTAAAATGGCATAAATAATTGATGTGATATCATATATGACGTTAGTACGAAAAACCATTATTCTGAACTTACAACTCTTTACATAATTACTATCATGAATGAAGATCACTAAATAATTCATCCTATTTTGTTTAAACTGAACAATATATAATATTACTATATTAGTTAATTTCAATTTAGCATCTCAAGTATATAAAATAAATATTATTATAATAGTTACTAACAGCACAATAGCTTGCTTAAAATAAACAGTACAAAAAGTTTATGTAGTTTATATAGAACCACTGTTTTTTAATATAATTATTTTCAAAATATTTTGTAATAAAAAACTGAATAAATAGTCTTTTAATAAATACATGTGTAACTGTAACACACTACGTCATTTCAGTTGTTCCATATTTTTTTTTCCTATTATATAAAACTCAGCAAATAATGATAAGTGGTTTATTTATTTCAACTTACAATTTATTTAAAGTTTAAGCAACAAAAATATGTAATAGAAGAATGAATTTTTTTACATACGATTTCAATATATTTTTTGGATTCCACTGTCTTACATTATTTTTAAAGTCTTAAGTCTACTTTTACTTCCATGTAAAAGTTTTGCAAGACCAATCATTTTTTATTATGAAATATTTATCTAGAACGAAACTTATTTTTGATATAAAAAGCTCTTATTTTTATAATTTAATATTTTATTTAAGGCTTAAGATCTTAAATCTATTCTCCAATGAAAGTATCTTATAAAATCAATGTCTTAAACTCTTAATATGACCCGACAACATAGAAGTTCTAATTCTTAAATGACTTTTTACCCATAAAGTGATCTCTATCAATCTAATAATTAAACTACAATGTCATATTACCATTTTGTCTGGCAATAAATTAAAAATATATATAGTTTGATGTATTAAAAATTATGTTAACATTTATACATAAGTTTACAAGATAATAATATTTTGACTTATTTCTTTTTACACATTTTCAACTTATCACTCTAATAATTTTTAGATTGTTCTATTACACTACTTAAAACAAGATTAAAAAATAAATAATTAAAAAGTTATTAAAGTGATAAATTAAAAATAGGTGAATTAAAAGATTATTATCCATTTTATTATGTATTATTGAGGTTGTTTAACATTCCCCATACATAGATGCATAAAAAGTGGAGAAGATCCATAGGCAATTAGGTCCAATAACTTAGTCAATGGCTTTACTCACCGAATATATTGAACGGATGACGGAATGAGTGGATCACTTCGTATAAAACACCCTTCATTTTATTCTATTTTTTCCGTTTAAATCTTATCAAAATATAATTTTCATTTTTACAATTTTAATAACACTCTTTTATGTTCAATTTGCTTTTATCTGTTTCTTTAAATTTGGTCAAGTTTATGTAAATCTGTATATCTTATGGAGGTTATAAAAAATAATAATAAGGCACGGTGATAAATAAAGTGATTACTACAAACAATATAAGATAAATCAATAATTAATCGTTAGAATAAGAAATATTACTCAATTGCAAATATAAATTAAAACTTAAACAAAATAGACAGCATGTAACGGAAGACAAAATTTTTACAAAATATTATTTTAGAATAAATTGTTTTACTCTCTCCAAAAAATAGTTGAATTCTTCTAAAAATTTTATAGATTTGTAATTCCTATATTTAATAAAATAAAGTATTCATTTAGTCTTTAAAAAATACTAAAATCTTAGCACTTTTATTAAATGTTGAGAAACGAGCTATTAAATTTGCGTAATTGTTTTATATATATAAAAGAAAAAACGTGGTAACCTACCTTGACCCAATTGGATTGTTATTGAGTTAGGTCGTTTTGACAGCCACAGAATGGGCATATCAAACCCTAAAAATTGTCATCGTCGTTAATGTTGGTCGCTTAAACTTACATTAGGTATAGACAAGATCGTTCCTTTATTGAATAGATCTTCAGAAATATCTATATGCTTATCGAATCATTTTAAAATTAATGATTCTCTTGGGATATATATATATATATATATATATATATATATATATATATATATATTTGTTTATATATTACACAGAATAAATATTTATTTTATAAGGCTAATTTTTATTTCAAATAATCAATTTAAATGTGTTCTTTATATTCTTTATTTTTATTATATATAATATATTTATTGTTGGAGTTTTCTTTATTTTTCATAACTCAATATATGAAAAACATGGAAGGTACCAACTCCAATCAATCAAATGGTTTTTTCAAAAATTACGAAACATGTAAGTTATTTTACATACAAGTTATCTATTATTTCACTAGAAGAAGAACAAAATAAAGTTTAGGGCCATGAACAGTAATTTGATCAATCATCAAGAAAGAAAATCGTTGCCAAAGTTGATAACTATATATATATATATATATATATATATATATATATATATATATATATAAAAAAAAAAAAAATATTAAATAAAAATAAATTTTAAAAATAAAAAATAAGTAATCAATATATTAAAAATTTAGATAACATTTTATAAACTAAAAATTGTTTCTAATCCAAAATAGTTTTTATTATAACTAAAAATTTAAAAAAAATTAACTACCAAAAATTTAATGTCTAAATTGAATTAGTCTCTAATTTAAAATTAAAAACTAATTTAGAATAAATAATAATAAGTAGTTAATATTTTGATGGTTAATATTAAAGATCAATTTTAATTTTAATTCACAAATTAGTTATATTTTTTTTATTAAATAATAAAGATTATTTTAGATATCAATAATTTTTAATTTATAAAATAATATCTAATTTAGTCAATATAATGACTAAATATTTTATTTTCTAAAATTAATTACTATTTAATAAATTTTTTTAGTAAATATTATTATATAGAGTGAAATATAGACAAAGGATACGATGCACAAGATAATAATACATGATCATATATCAACATAGAGTGAAACATAGAAAAAGGATAAAAGACTTTTATTTATAATCAACATTTGTCTCGTCAAGCAACTAGTATAGTGTTTTTTAAGCAGCGAGCATTTAACTTTTATCTAACAGAAAAACTACTTCAAACAACTAACCTAATGTTGCTTTTCCGTAGGAAGAAAAGTACTTGAAGCAACTCCAAAGAAAGGTGAAAGATGTGCTAAACATCTCCGATTAAAAATATAAGGTTTAAATACGTTTTTTTTCCGTTTTCATAACATTTGTTTAATTTGGTCATTTTTTTAGTGTTCAATTAAATCATAATTTTTGTCAATTTTCATTAATTTAGTCATTTTTGTTATCGTTATTTAAATAGTCAATGTATGTTAAGAATGCATGTTATTTTTCAATTTTTGTTTTTTTAATTAAAAATAATTGTTCGTGTGTAAAGTTAGTATGTCATGTGTTAATGTCAATGTCATAGGTCAGTTAATGATTGACATTTCTTTTTGTTTAATTTTGTCTCTTCCAAATTGATACAAAATTTAATTTTTATATAAATTTGGTCTCAATTTGGAAAGGATAAAATTACTTTATTTTAACCAAATTTGAGACTGAATTGAACAAAACTAACTAATATAGGGACTAAGTTCAACAAAAGGAAATGCCACAAAAAACAAACTAACATATGATACTGACATTAACACGTGACACGATGCTGACTTGATACATTGACAACTTTTTTTGAAAAATTAAAATAGAAGAAAAAAAAATTTAAAAATCAGAAACTAATACATGACATATATTATTCACATACGTTAACTATTTAAACACCATTAACAAAAAGAAACAAATTAACTAAAATTGACGAAAATTATCATATAATTGAATGCACAACAAAAAAGATGATCAAATTAAATAATACAGCAAAAATAGAAAAAAAATATTTAAGCCAAAATATAAATATAAAAGTTGCATAATAATTTTCTTATTATTACATAATTTTATTTATAACAAATAATTAATTATTGTTATTAAATCAAAATATTTGAGTGATTTTATTAAAAAAATGCTTATAAGATAACTATTTTTAGACTTAATATTTTAACGCTACTTTTGAAAATTTATGGAAATGAAATTATATTTTTTGAATTTAAAAATCATAACAACATATTTATTCTAAATATTAAGGACTAGAAATGTAATTAAATCTTAATATTTTTGTAGGTCAAGAAAATCAGCTTTTTCATAAATAAAGAATGGATATGAAGCTGAAAAAAATTAAAATATAATTATTTAAAAATTCATAATATATATATATATATATATATTTTTTCATTTTATAAATTCTAAATATTGACCTAAATATATAATGGAAAATATTTTTTGATATCCTAAAAATTAGAGTTGTCAAAGTGGGTTAGAACTTGTGCACCCAACCCATCACGGATTCAGGTAAGGTTGGGTTGAATTTTGGTTATAAATTTTAATACGAATTTATTTTTGACTTGGTCCACCAATAATCTGGCTCACACAGATTGAATTCGTAATAAGATGTTTGCTCACCAACTCACCTCCTGCATATTGTTTTGAATTTGGGTTGGATTGGGATATTTTGTTTTAGTCAACATATTGGGTTGACACATGTAAACATAATATTTTTATGATTTTGATTTGTATCTGAGGTTTAAAATTATTTTATATTGTATTTGAATTGTAGTGAAGTTTATTTAGATTTTAATCACAATTACAATTTAATTTTTTTAGAATAAAAAATATATATTTTTTTAATTAAATAAATTAACCCGTTTAATCTATCAATTTGTCTGAATTTAAATTTTTTTACTTGATAATAAATAAGCTGGGTTATTGATTTACAAAATAATAAATCCGTGATGCACGAGCCGAACTGGACCAAATAGCATGTTTTAACAGCTCTACTAAAAATAGTTAAAATCAGAAATAATATATTTTTACACATGCTCCATTACCACGTATTTAAGAAATAATATATTTTTACACATGCTCCATTACCACGTATTTAAGCTGTCCAGTAGTATCTCCGTTTAATATTATCCAATTTGGCTGCGTCTGAATCATTTATATTATAGGTATTTTTATACAGCGAAAAGGTAATGGGAATCATAAATATCTACCTCCGGGATTCGAATCATCGATAGTTGTTTGGAACTTAAATTATTATTTTTTAATTCAATATCAATTGAACCGGTAATTTAATCAGATAAATTGCAATCAAACTTGTGATAATTTAGTTTATAATTTTTACGCTATATAATATAAATACTAATAGTTTGACAAAATAATTTATACTCATGTAAAATCCTTAATTATGAATTTTATTTAGCTTTAAAATATTTTAGATCGATTTAAAAAAAAAAGACCTTTGTAGACACCGATTCAAACCAGTTATGATAAGATTAATTAATTGAATCATTCATGCACATGGTAAACATGTAAAAATGACAGTTTAAACACAATTTAGTTGCTAATTTCATCATTAAATTTACTGCGCCGGCCGTGATTTTATTTTGTCCAGTGAATTATATTAAAAAGAAAACTTAAAATATGCATAGAAAAAATCACATAAATTATTGGAGAATGTGGAAAATGAAGGCATTGAAAAGGTTGCTTGAGAACAGCCCAATAGTGCGTGTTTATAGATTTAGAAGTTAAGTAAAATGAATCATGAATAATTAATTCTGAATATATAGTTTAAGATAAATGAATTGTTTTGGACAAACATCTTAGGCTAAACACGTGGGTCCAAGTATGATTAATAAGTGACATCTTAGGTTTGAGAGAGCATGAACGGTGAATGATGCAATGAGTTGAATAAATATCTTCCAATAGCCATTTGAGAATTGCAGAAACGAGAGTAACAGATAGGAGAATCACATATTTTGTTGTTTGAAAAGAGTGTGGAAGAACATGAGCACATGAATAAGGTGTAGCGAAAAAATGGTTAATCTAATCCTTAACCCTTTTTGAAAGTTCAAAGTTTTATGGAAAGGGGACTAAAAGTAGGGATGGAAATTTTAGTACAGAAAGCAGATTCTTGTTCTTTTAGGTATAGATCCAATTACAGATGTAAATGTGAATCAACTATGAAGAATTTGTGGTGCAAATATGAAGTCAAATTCTTCACGGGATTATTCTGTCATCACTCAAAACAACCTTTATTCACATTTCTTTTCATATGGCTACTTACCACTTTTAACATACTGTTTCATATATTCTCTATTATCACTCTCTCTACCAAACCAACTTGTTGCTATAAAAAATGCTTTTCAAGTTTTTACAAACTTATAGGTCTTAACTAGGAATGAAATATCGTATATTACAACCGAAAACTACTGAAAAAGTTATCTAAACGTATCGTATTATGGGTTTGGGTTACGAATGCTGCGGAATTTCTTATTGGGTCCATTTTTCCAATTATGTATAAGAGTCACAATTCTTAGCCACTTGCTTCGATAACTTAAGTTTAGTTTAGACCAACCATTTGATGGTCATTACGATTTATGTTCACGTGTGAATGGGAAGAAAATAGATTGGAAAATTGTGGATGGTGCTTACCTATTTTGTTTGATTAAAGACAACATGAGGAAAAAGGAAAAAAAATTGACTTAAAAAAAGGCCTCAATTCATATACCTTTTTTCATCCTCTAATCAAAACATGTTCACTCCAAGTCAAATCTAAATTATACAATCATATTTTATCAAGCAACACTAATATTTTATTTCAAATGGGAGCTACAAATCTATTATTTCCATCATTTAGTACATAAAATTATTCCTAAATTTCATTCAAATGACAAATTATACATGAAAGTATCAGCATAATTCAAAAGTATAAAATAGTGAGATAATTAGACTAAAATGGACTGAAAATACTAATTAGTCTAATATAAAAAATGCAAAAACTATAAAATATTACAAAAAAAATATTAAAAATGTTTTCAAGAGATTCTACCAGGCTTTGAATAAGGAAGTACTGAAAAAAAAATGTAAACACTGTTTTTTATCTATTTATTTCTAGACTTATTACTCGATTTTTTCTATATTTTGTAAGATTTTCCTTATGAATTTCACATAAAAAATTATAAAAAAAATTACTGTTTTTCTCATAGATTTTGTAAAGTTTTCATAAAGTATTTGCAAAAAGAAATCATAAACTGTACAAAGTATTACTAGCGATCGAATAAAGATAGAGCCTCGATTTTAGTTACTAAAAAACTAAACTACCTTTGTTTTATTCATTTTATTAATATTTATGTTATTGACAAGAAAGAGGAGAGATGTAGCTTTTTTATTCAACTAATCTTCATTTTAAAATTAATAGTTATCGATGTATTTTAAGAATACAGTAAAGAAATAACAGAAAAAATCAATAAAAAATTCAAACTCTCTTAAAATTCATTGAAAGTTTTTTTTTTTATCGACTGAAATGAAACAAAACCAAATTAATAAGTAGATGATAAGAGTTACGTGGTACTTTTATTACACTATAATTAATTGTAAAACGACATTTACATCAACTATATCTATAATCAAATATCTGATATGAGTAAATTTTTATGAGACTTCATAACCCTGAACTCATTTTCAACATATACATGAATATAAAGTGGTGTGATATGTATATCAGTTTAGTTTGCCACAGAAAGAGTCCTAACAATAATGAAGTTCACCATGTGCATAACATGATGACAACCTGTTGCGGAATGAGAAGTTAGTGAAGATAAGTCCATATTGCATTCAATGATGATGATGATGATACCACCATATTACCATGAGAAAAACAAAACAAAAATAAGATAGAAAAATTAAATAATGGACAATAATTATATATAAATCTAACATGTTTTTTTTTTTCATTGTATTGGTTGTCTTTTTAACAACATAAAAATATCTTCAATATATAACTTATATAACTATTATAAGTTCAATGTAAAAATAGGTTTCAACCTATTTCATGTTATGTAACTCAACTAATTGTAAGCTCTTAATCTACTTTTGAGAAGATAAGTCCGACTAATTCTGGTTTTATCGATGCGCCCCATAGATTATATATTACTCGAATTATATAAAACAAGTTGTCTGAATTTGAAGCAGAAAAAAAGAGTAAAATTGTACTATTCTTCTCGAAAAAACAGTTTAAGACATAAGATAATATAATTCATTTACACAATGCGTACAAACTCTGCAAAAGAAAATGGTTTGAGAAGAGTTAATTATATATCCATATTTGTCTGGTAGCTAAAAGACACTAGTCATACAACCTTCCATGTTTCCCTCCTAGGAACAATTGAATCATAATTTATTTGGAAATAAGTTATTTAAATTATTAAGTAAAATATCCCCATAAAATGGATCAATATAGTTTTCTCCTCTCCTATATAACTAGAAATTTAATTTCAACTCAAAATCTAATCATATAGATTCTTACTTAAAAAGTGGATTTTAAACTTAACTTATAAAGTTTACAAAATCAATTTATAAGATAAAATTTGAATCCATTTTCATAGTTGAAACTCTTAATTAGAGTGTTTGCAACGTGATTTTATTCAACATTTAGTTAAAAATATGTTAAAATCAACTATAAAAGTTTTAAATATAATAACTATATGTAATTCAATAAATATAAAAGAATTTCAAATTAAACTATTTTTTTTCAATTTTTTAAATTGATTTTAAATTTGATTGTATTATTTGTTATTAATGCATTAATTAATTCTTATTTATCTTAATGAATAACTTTATTATTTATATTTCTTACAATATTGTGTATAATATTAAATAACTTATTTATATTTATTAATATTTTTCTTTCAATTTATCTATTAATGAAATAAAATAGAAAGACAAAAGTGTTGTTACACCATAACAAAGAAAAAAAATAAAAAATAAAAGTGATTATATTACATTTATACAAAAATACATATTAAATAATTTCTATCTTATGTCTCTCGAAAATTTAATAAAAACTCTCCCTCTTTCTATTATATATATATATATATGAAATTCAAAACATCATAATCAGAACTTTTATATTTTTTTTCTAGTAATATTTTAGTTTGTTTTAATTCTTTTCTCCTCCAACATTATTAATGCAATGTTTAGAATATTTGAATAACTCTTCTTCTATCACATATTTATATATTAAACACATCACTTCTCATCCACAAACATATTGGTATAAAACAAATTAAACACATTATATATTTTTTCTCTCACATATATATCCTTTTATATGAGTAAAGTAATAATTATAATATAATATTTGAATAATTATGTATATTTAATTTAATTATTGGATCACAATAGAAATGTCAAAATGGGTTTTAACTTATGAATCAATTTGGTTCATCATATGTTCAATTTATTTATCAAATTATATATATTGATATTTTTTTTAATTATTATCTTTATAATAATATTTTAACAATTAGGTGAATATTTTTATTTCACTATTATAAAAGTTAGATTGAGTTAATTCATTTTAATTATACTGCGATAAATATATAAAATAAATTTCAAAAAATGAAAATATTTATAAGTAAGTCAACTTACTAATCTACCAATCTATGATGAGTCGAATTGAGTTATAAATTTTTTGACTCACTATAAAATAAGTTAAATGAACTAATTATTTTTTAACTGATCTCATGATGGTCAACTCATATAAACAATATGAACCGAACTAATTGGTTAAAAAAATAAAAAATATTTAAATTTTGACGAGTTTTCAATTTTATGCATCGAGATTTAGTTTCTCTTTTTGGTAATTACAATTTTTAAGCCTAATATCCTTAATCAATGAAAAAGCAATTTGAAATCAGTTTTCTTTTTTTCTTGCGGAACAAGTTTGGTTTGGTGTATTTTATTTTAGGAACTTATGCGTAATTTCTTTCTATAATTGAAAAAAAAAAATGTATTAAACTATTCTTGTATAAGTTACTACATATTGCTTTCACAAAGAATCCTAGCAAAATTACTGAAAAGAATCTAAAAAGTTGTTTATGGATATATATATTTTTGTAAACCAATTAGAAGTGCAAATGTTTTATTTATTGTTAACTATCTAACATATTTTTATTCTGTATCAATAAGCCTTGTAATATGCTGTAATTTTTGTCACACTGGGGGCAACATTTTCTTGCAAACCTCCTCTGTGATGTGACGGTAGCCCCAACTAAGTGTCCAATATGGTTTTGGATTTTTAAGATGCACTGCTTCAGTGTTTAATAAAATTCCTGTATGTAGGGCTATTCATGAAGAAGTTTAATATATCACGCTTCTCTTCCTTTTCTTAAAGTCCACCAATCCCATTATCAACATGCTTCCTCTTTTCTTCCTATCATCTCTTTTTTATTCACAAATTCACATTTTACTTCAAATACTTCCCTCTAATACTGTGCTAGGTTGGTGGTTTCAATTCTATTTCATCAATTTTACAATTTCTTCTTTCCTTCCCACATGGTTGCGCAGGACAAATAAAAAATGCAAATATTTATTAGGTGAAATAGAATGTCATGATACTACGTTAAAAGTAGATTTTAAGTTTAACTTAATATCACAAAATCAATCAGTTTGTAACATAAAATTTGTATTTCATGAAATTATTGGAAGTAGACTTCTAACTTTAAATGTATCGGTGAGTGTGATTCTTGAAAAACAATTGGAAGCTTTTTTGGGTCCATAAAAGCAGAGTATTCTGGATTCTGTGGTTCCTGGAGGGATCTATAAGCTAGCTTCTATATCCATTATCATCGAGATAGAATTGTGCAAAATTTTATGCATATTTGACCACTGAAGTGCAAGAACCATATATTTTGCATCTTTTCTGTACCCAAAAAATGTGTTAGAGAAAGAAAAAATGCTTCTAGTATTGTGCCTTTGAATTGATTTTGATCGGACTGATTTGATTTCCACTTTGCATATATGGCTCCAACTTTTGGAAAATTCTAGTAATTCTTCTTCCTTTTTTAACAAACTCTTTCTTCCTTTATTTTCTTTCTATTCTTTTAAAGTGTTTCTCGTCTTTCTCTTCAATAGAGTAAATAACAACTTTAACAAATCATAATTTGTTTATAATATTTTGTTCCAAAAAAATTATCTTGTTTATTCTATAACTCTTGCTATAAATATTTCAGGTTACATAGGTTCAACAAGTTAAGAAAGGTGTAATCCTAATTGAATCAATTTTAGATCAGTGTCTTGGTTATTTGAGAATTTTTTTTGTTTCTTAGTGAAAAAGCAACTCTCAAGTAAACGATAGTTGATTTTATCAAAGAAAGTAATTCCTTTTTTGATAATATTGACGAATGTAGATTATTAAAAAAATAATTGATTTGACGTCTTTGAGAGTTGTTGTTTTTATTTTTGTATAATTGGATATTGTAGTCTTGTATATAATTCTGGGGTTTTTATCAGTCAATTTGAGATTGAAGGGGTATTTGAAGAGGTGATGTGAATAAAATAGTATAAAAATAAAAATACATTTGAAACTTGATACAACAATATTGTATCAAATTGAATTGAAGAGATTAAGAATTGTCTGTGAGGTGAACAGAGTTAAACCATTTGAGTGCTGTATTTGACATGTTTTTTTAATGTTAAATACTTTTTTATTTTATGTTAAGAATTGATAGGATTCTCTATGGTTGTCTTTTGAATTTTGCATTATATGCATAGAGACGGAAATTCGTTACTGAATCTAACCTTAAAGACTAAAAAGTTCATTTATAAATCAATTTTGTCTAATAATAAACATTGAGCAGTGAATAATTAATTTTCTTAATTAAATGCACTCTTAGTAAACTATAGTTAACCCACCTAGTTACTATGCTAAAAGAAAAACTTGTCATATGAAATTGTTTAATTCAAGTTTTATACTCTTGTTTTTAGTTAAAGTTATTTAATATTAACCTAGTCAAATATCAATTTTGAAGACTAGTACTAAAAGAACGTAGACTATTAAGGTAATATTCAAATTTAAAATAAAATTAACATTAAAAACAAGTGTGACATTGCACCTGAATTTTATTTGTTTACAGATTTTTTTTCAATGAATTTTTGAAGCTTTAATTGGTTGGAACTAATAATTTTTGGTAAACATAACTCTGACTAGTGGTCAACTAAAAAGAAAGAAAAAAAAATTAAAATGTAGTTTAAATAAATTTATACTTTTATAAATTAATTTGAAAAATCTCTGGTTATTTTGTTTTATTTAATTTATTTTTTCATGAATAAATAAAATAGAACAAAATACGTGTATAAAAATTTGTAAACGAGTTTTTCAACCATAGAGTTGGGTGGACTCAACTTCCGTTGCCACAACTCGTGGAACACTAAGACATGGATTCGGTTGGATGAAATTCCAAGATTCCCCACTATCACCTTTATTATATGTTTAACTTCAATTATTTCAAGAATGACATGATTTTAATCTATTATTTTTTTTTTTTACGAATTATACACACGATTACATTTAAAACAATAATATTTTTCAAATTTAACTATGCAATTTTTTTCTCTCATGCTTAAAACCATTTATACTTTTATAATTTAGCTATACATATTTTCTACATATTATATTTTTATTTACTCTTTGTTTAAAAAATGACATAATATATGAATTACTTATTAATATATGACAATGAAAATTTTTGTGGAGTTGCAATGGCAACATTTTGTATTTTGATTTGCGGATTTAATTTTGTGGACTGGTAATACCAAAATTCTGTAGTTTGAATTGGAGATTCTCTTGGATCAAATTTAAACCATCAAAAGTGTTTGTTTTACATGATAGGTTCGAAGAAAAACAGGGAAAGGATTAATAAAGTCAACAGGAAAAAATAAAAAAGAATCTGCATGCCCAGAGGCTAAAGCTTGATGACCCTTTTCCAAAAGTAGCACTTTGAATAAAATGATATAATTAGCGAAATCTCTCTAGATTTTATTTTTCAGGAAATTTTAAAACTTTATTTTTCACTTCTAATTGGTATTACTTTAGTAAATAGTGATGCCTATACATACCATACCTACTTCCGGGGAACCGCCCACGATTTCATTTCAGACTTATTTTCAATACGTGTCACACTTTTAACTTTGATTTCCTCAGTCGACAAATTTTACCGATTTTATCACAGGAATTATTTTCCCTTTAATTGTAATATATATATTATAAAACTAAATATTAATAATAATTCAATAAGTAATAACAACGGATGACTAAATAAGTTTAATAAACAAAAGTTTTGTAGTAATAAATTTTGGATGTCTCTAAAAAGGAAATTAATTTTAAATTTCATTGTATAAAACTGGTTTTTAGAGTGAGATTTTATTTATATTTTTATATTTTTAAGTGAAAGTCTATGTCTATCTTATAAAATTTATATTTTCTTTTAGGTTTTTGATACCATTCCTCTTTTATTCTTTCAAAATACACTTATAATTATTTTTATTTTAAAATATATTAAGAAAATTTAAATATTAATATAATACATTTTTAATACTCAATAAAAAATAATGCCAAAATATCAGTAAAAAATATGGGATTCCTTTCATATATTGAAGTAACATTATCGACGTATACCATTTGAAGTAATAGATACAAGTATTAACTCTTATGATTTGTCAACGGGGCAGGTAAAATATGAGTATTAGCTCCTCGTATGTTATTTACTGGATAAATATTTGTTTTGTGTTGTGCATGTATTCGCATATTTTTTTAATATTCACACGTATCCACGGGTATTTATAAAAGAAAATTTTAATATTTAATAAATAATTTAACCATAAATTAAAATAAAAAATACAATGCATAACCTTTGTAAATCTCAAACAAAGTGAAACTAATTCATTTAAATAGTGTTGAATGACAATTTACAAATAAATGAAGATGTTTTAAAATCAATTGATAAAAAATAATTCATTCAAATCAATGTGTTAATGTTTTAATATTTTTTTTAATTTAAAGTAGAATATAGCTGGTACGGGTATCCACGGGTACGGATACTATGATATTCATATCCACCTCCATTAACATGTGGGTATAAAAAATACTTGTACCCATTACCACAGATATCCATTTTCTATTGGTTGTAATTTTTATCCGCGGATACTCGTGGGTACGGATTTTGTTGACATCCTTACTTATAACAAAAATATAGTTTTTAACAGAAAAAATCATATAATTTTTATAAACAGTATTTTTTTAGAAAAAGTTTAACAATCTCGCAAACTTCCATTTATTCCAAGCTATCAAGATCGTACATGATCTTGTTTATAAACGAAACCAATTTTTTTGGCCATATACTCATTCCTGATTATTTATTTGTAATAATTTTGTTTCATAATTATTGAATGAAAGGGTTTAAAATTGATGCAAAATGATAATTGTATTGTATTTTAAGTATATTTTTAGTTATAAAATAGTTAAATTAAATAATTTCGTCCTTTATTTATTTAAAATTATTACTCTATAATTTAAATCCTCTTACTCCTCTTCAACCTCCGTGTACATCATTTCTAGAGTGTACTGATCATCATCTCTCCATTCTCTTTTTCAAGTAAAAATATAAGAGATACAAATAACATGTTTAACTTAATTAAAGAAAACTGTGATCAAAATATGTTTTTCTTTTAGTTTTCAACTTTCCTTTTGCCCCATACACGTTGTTTGTGAGTCAATGCATGTTTGATCAACTGAGAAAAGATGAGTCATTACTAGTGTAAATCCATGATGGTGCGATTATTGGATAGGTTTAGTATTTTGGAAGAAATATAGTATATCTTGGGCTATTATTAGACGATAACTAATATTATCGTGTTTTATTTTTTATTTTTTATTGTTATTTGATTAGTATTATTATTATAGCCATTTTAAGTTTTATTTAATAAAATTGGAAAAGATGAGTATTTGGTTTACATATTTAATATTTTACAGATAAGTAAAAATATTAAAGAAATTAAAAAGAATATCAACAAAATTTGATTATCAAAGTTATTGGTAAGAAGAAATATTGATAAAGTTGGTTGTTTCAATATAAAATCAAGTACAATGTTGGAGACCTAGTCCAATTCGAAAAATTTATAAATAAGGAATTTGATGGAGGTCAAAAGAATCAATCCTTCAAGCAACAAAAAACCCCTTTTGGAAAAAAAAAAAAAAAACCCTTTGGAGGAGAGAGGGAAAAATAAATACCTTTTGAGAGAATGACACTTGACCTACAAGGAAGGAAGGTAGAGACACATTCTGAAGGTCAAAGACATTCATCTTTATCATTATTCTAATAGCAAAAAAAATAAGAAGAATATCAACAAAATTTGATTATCAAAATTATCGGCAAGAGAAGATATTGATAAAATTGGTTACTTCAATACAAAATCAAGTACAAAGTTGCAGGTCAGTCCAATATGAAAAATCTATAAATAAGGGGTTTGATAGAGGTTAAAGGTAACAACCCTTCTGGCAACAAAAAAAACCCCTTATTATGAAAAAAAAAAAAACCTTTGGGAGAGAGAGGAAAAATAATAAATGCTTTTGGAGAGAATGATACTTGACCTTATAGGAAAGAAGGTAGAGACGCATTTCAAAGGCCTGAGACATTCATCTTCGTTATTATTCTAATAGTAAAGAGATTAACAAGAATATCAACAGATTTTAATTATCAAAGTTATCGGCAAGAGGAGATATTGATAAAGTTAATTACTTCAATGCAAAATCAAGTACAAAGTTGCAAGTTAGTCCAATTTGAAAAATCTATAAACAAGGAGTTTGAAAAAAAAAAGCTTTTAGGTAACAATCCTTCCGGCAACAAAAAAAACCTTATCATGGGGAAAAAACCCTTTAGGGGAGAGAGGGAAAAACAAATTCTTTTGGGAGAAAGACCTTTGAACAAAAAGGATGTAATGTAACTAGGTAAATCCCTTTATCATAGAAGTTGGGTGTAATGTATTATTAGTTTTTTATGAATTTCATTATTCAATATAATTCTTTCTCATCACTATGGTGTTCTATTCTTGTTTTAACTGTATGGTAATTATTGATTGCATATTTATGGATATCTAATCATTGGACACGATATTAGAACCTAGACTATAATAACTCTTTGCATGTTTACTTAATTATTATAAAATAAAATATAGTATATACAAATAATATATATATATATATATATATATTGATTTATTTATTTTTTAATTATTTTACATCATATTTATTTTCACTTTATCACTTGAAAAATAAATATATTTGGAAACCTTTTTATATTTAAGGAAAAAATATTATCAACTTTGGATCTCTCCTTAAATATAGATGCACAATTCCCGATCAATTTGAAATGGGATATTAGTCATTTTTCTTATATATAAAAACTTAAACTAATTTATTAATAAACATATTTATACTTGCTTTGTACATATAATTTTGTTAATTATCAACGAAATATTACTGATGACTCCAAATTCACGATAAACTCTAATTTATCGACAATTATTTTTCGATGAATTTTACATTTTAATTTATTAATGAATATTTTCATTAGTATGAAATTCGTCTATAAAATTTGCTAAAAAATTCCTCAATAAATTATAATAATTATTATTATTGACGAATATTTTCATTGATAACTTATCATCATAATTATTAACGATAAAAGTTGTTGGAATTGTTTATCATTAAATTACAATTTTCATTATCAACTAATATTTTCATTGATACCTTATTATTATAGTTAATGATCTCTCATTTTGTCAACACTTTGGATAGCAAATTTTTGCACCCAATCTGATAAAGGTTTTTTTTTTTAATATTAAGGGAATATGGGTGAGAAAAAGAGGAGGAGGAGATTGTTGAGAGCAGTGGCGGAAGAACGTTGTGACAGAGGGGAGCCACGGCTCCCCCAATCATTTTTTTTATTTTATTTAAAAAATAATATTTATATATTATTATTTTATTTATATTAATTAATTATTATTTTATTTTATTTTCTATATATTTATATATTATTACTTTATTTATATATTATTGTTTTATTTATATATTATTATCTTATTTATATTAATTTAGTTTGGAATTTTTTTTTGAATTTAAAAACTGTTTTTTTTATTATAATTTCTTATACTTCTTTATTTAGTTTTTCTTTTCTGTGCCTCGATCTCTTTCTCTCGTTTTATTTTCATCTCAATTTTTACCGTCAATTCCTTATTATTTTCAAAATCAAATTGCACTACGATAAAATCGAAGAGTTAATGAACATTTTGGACCGAACAATTTCTTCTTTTGAGTAAGTTCATTTTCCTCCCCTTTTTTTTTGAAGCAATTTGTTTCCCTCTTGTATGTGGTTTTTCTACACTCTAGGCATATCTCTATCGATTAGAGATCATAAAATCATGTTTTAATTATTGATCAAACTCTTCTTTGTGTAGATAGAGCTATTTTAGGCTTTGAAGTTGTGTAAGAAAACAACAAGATTAGGAATTTACTTTAAGGTAAGGAAAGCTAATCATTTAGAAGTTTTTAGTTTTCTTAAAATATTGAGTCTTGCTTTTAAGATTTAATTTGGGGTATGCATAATTTTATTTTTTTGTAAATAGGTGAGAGGTGACAAATTTATATTAGAAAAATTATGATAAAGAGTAAAATAATTGATTCTTGGCTTAAATACCTTTTTGGTCCTCATTTTCGTAGTGTTTGTTGCGGATGATCCTCATTTTGACAGAATGTTTAAAATAGTTCTCATCTTTACCGAATGTTTTAAATGGTCCTCATTTTCGCAATTCGTGTTTTATTTGGTTCTTTTCTGTAATGCCGTTTAAATCATTAACGGAGCATTGTACCACACCTGTACATTACACGTAACACACCCTAATACAAATCGTGCCACATGTACAATGTTCCGTTAATGATTTAAACGGCGTTACATAAAAGGACCAAATAAAACACGAATTGCGAAAATAAGGACCATTTTAAAAATTCTGTCAAAATGAGGACCATCCGCAACAAACACTACGAAAATGATGACCAAAAAGGTATTTAAGCCTTGATTCTTTTTTCAAAAGGAAGGCTTATGATGAAGATGAAAAAAATGCATCTACGTCATCTAAAATTGAGAAACTTCATGAGAATCCAAATATTGAAGAAAACGAAAAACAACTCTCTAAGGTTTCTAAAATTACATATAATGAATTTGAAAATATATTTAGAACGTGATTCGTGAAAGCGTTTTCAAATTTGGCAATACCCATCAAATCAAATTGATTCAGTACACATGGTTTAGCTTATTTTCTTCATGGTTAGAGTATTCGCCATTAAAAGAGGTTGCATATTGCTTGCCGTGCTATCTTTTTAGTAAAAAACCAAGCGGATGACCTAGCTCATATGTTTTCATTATTACAGGTAATTGAGTTTATTTTCATTGAATTCTAATTAGAAATTTGAATAAAAAAATGATATAAAGAAATAAATTTTTTTAATTAAAAAAAATAATTTATATATAACAAATATAATTTGGCCCCCCTAAGATTTTTGGTCAAGTTCCGCCACTGGTTGAGAGTGATAGGGAGGTTTGTATATGACGCACATCGGGATTGTTATTGATTGCCAATGACGTGTAGATAGAGGACGTCAGTGATGGTGACAATGGTGACCGGAATTAAAGAAAGAGGTGAATGTAAAAGAAGTGGAAAAAGGAAGATAAATAGGAGGATATGAGACCCCAGAGGACAAAATTTACTTGGAGTTGACAATAGTGACGCAACAATAATGATGAAAAAATATATAAAAGAAAAGAAAACAAAAGATAAAAAAAAGAAGAAGAAGAACAGTCAATCGAACATTTTATCAATAACAACTTTACTGAGATATTTCTGACAATAAACATGATTTACCGACAAATCTTTACTATTATCAACTATTTTTTTATAATGTTATAATACAAAATTTTTTATTACAATGTTTAAGATTACATCATTATTATTGAAACTTGAATTATTTTTTTTGTCTTAAAAAATTGTTAATATTATATGCATAAGACTAACATCAAATAACATTTAATTGATAAAAAGAAAAAAAAATACAATTTTGCACACGTGAAGAACTTATCCTCTCATCTGCCACATGTACATTTCCTGCAAAGTTTCATTACATTTGAAAAACAAATTACAAAATTAAAGTTTAAATTAAAAGAAAAGCAATTATGACAATTCATGTTATACTTGTATGGGTGTGGGTGTTTGCAACTTTAAAATCAAGAAGGAAAAATACATTGGAAAGTATTTATCAAATTTTATTCTCCAAATATTTAGATAAAGGGTAGGAATATTTATCAATTAATTTATATCAAGTTATTTGACTATTTCATGTTATTTTATCACTATGTAACATCATCTTATAAGATATCATTTATCTTTTAAAAGTATAACTAGTAAACACGATATCTCTAAATATCATTCGTTAATGAATTTTTTAATTTACTAAATTTATGTTTCAGAAATAAACATATTATATATATATATATATATATATATATATATATATATATATATATATTACAGTATATTATATATTAAACTTTAAACTACGGTTAATTTAAACTTGCAATTTAAATAGTAAAATTTGGATTAGACGCAATAATTAAGGTCGACAACAAAACGATGTGGGACAAATTTAATTATCTCATATTTATTTTTAATGTAAAAATTCACCTTCATCTTATTCTTATGTCCAATGAATTTAAGATTTTTGTATCATCTTTACTTTGATTCTTATTGAGTAATGATATATCTGTACTTGTGCTCAAATTTATTTTATCATTGTTTTAATATTAATTATTTATTTTTTATAAAAAAATAAAAATCACATAAAATAAAATAAAATATTATTAAATATTCAATATAAAAATTTATTATTTCTTAATTGTTAAATATTTAAAAATAAATTATAATAGTATAAATTTCAAATCAAAAATATCAAATTACAATAAGGGAAAAAAATTTATAAAATATTTCACAATTATACATAATTAATGTTTTTTAGCAACTAAAACAACTATAAATATTTTAGATTATAGATCTTTTTACTGATATTTTTTTTTATACAGAACAAAATTGCACAAAGAAAAAAATATTAAATTAATAATTTAAAATTAGATATAAATCTTTCAGTTTTTGAATTTCGATATATCTTAGATGGTATAAAAAAAATTTATGTCAATTGTTGTAATAAAGTTACACTTAGAATAAATTAATAAATAAAAATCATTATATAAAAAATCATTAAAACAATATTTTATATAATAAAAATAAAATGTATAATTAATTATATGATAAGATATAAAATACTTTATAAATATGAGAAAACTGTTCAAATATCAAAATTGTAAAACCGATAAATAATAAAATTTATTTAAACAAAACAAAAGTTTTTCAAATAAAACAAGAATCAACTATCGATGAAATTAAAGAAAATATATTTTTATATTATCTGGTAAAATAATTATGTAATTAAGTCTTTCAAGATGAGAGTCAAATTTTTTTATGTGAAAAAGATAAACAATTATGAGAAAAAGAATAGTGTAATCAAGTTGTAATAAAAAAAGAAGTAAATATATATATATATATATATATATATATATATATATATATATATATTTTTTTATAAAATATATTTTTTTTCGTATTGTTTAATTTATTTATATATGATTTTATTTTAGTTTATTTTTTATCTTTTCTTAAATAAATAAAAAATTATTAAACACACATGACTTCATGTTATGTTTGACAAATCTTATTTTAAATATATTTTTTTAATGTGGTGTAGAAGTCAATAATGACATGTAACTTTCAAAGAATAATGTTCATCACCTTAACTATAATAGTTTTTACAGGTATTATTACCATCGATTGCAAATGTTAAGTAAATATTTTCAAATAAATATTTTGGGTGTCAAAATATATATTCAAAATATTTAGTATTAAAATAAAAATAAATCATTGTTTGCTATCTATTAATTTATATATAATAAAAAAATTTCAGAGGGTCAAAACCCTCTTATAAGCTTATAGGAAGCTCGGCTGATTACCATTATATTTATATTTCTTATAAAAATTGTCATGTTAATTCATTATATATTATGTCACCTAACTAATTTATTTTTAAGAGTATATAATAAAACTTTTTTCTAAAAGTATATATATATATATATATATATATATATATATATATATATATATATATATATATATATATATATATATATATATATATATATAT
>Ga0214542_1004610_pt1 | contig 27129 bp, 16 predicted proteins | sample CNSS1metaG_FD_160096 | JGI IMG/M metagenome (GOLD analysis project Ga0214542, IMG submission 160096) | Root nodule microbial communities from cowpea collected in UCLA plant growth center, Los Angeles, California, USA - CNSS1 | ecosystem: Host-associated > Plants > Roots > Nodule | place: USA...
ATATATATATATATATATGCTTCCCTGTGAAGTTGTTTATCTTCTTCCAAATTGTCTTTAAAGAAAATCTTTTTCTTCCTCCCCGGTGCAAACCCAAATACTTGGCCTAATCTACACTTCGGAATGGTTATTGCTTATTGCACTCCAACAATTACTAATTGCATCCCTAGAATAATAGAAAAAGACTAAAACATCTTTCACCACTACACCACATCACCATTGTTGCTATCATCACCGTTGTTGTAAAGGAAGAAGAAGAAAAAGAAAGTGTTCTTGAATCATCAAAACAGAATCAAACACAGAGAAATAGATTGTCACATTATGAGGGAGAAAATCAACAATGGTTTATTGAAGTTGCTGCCCATATCCACCAAATCTCAACTTGCTAATGTTCTAACTAAGTTTCTACCTCTATGGATTTCAACAATATATGTTCAAAACTCCTTCTTTTCCCTTAAAATATTTGAACATCAGATCATTCCCATATATCTTCTACATTTTTCATCCATAACATGTTTGTAACATCTCATTTTAATAGCATAATACTACTAAAATAAATTTTTTATTATGAATATTTAGAAAGTAGATAATCTAATGTATATGGTATATTAGTACAGCCATATTAGATAGGACAACAATAATATCACACACATACATTTTCAAGCTACTATAATATCCTTCTATTACTAATATACCTAACAGGATCTAGTCTCGCTCGACCACCCATACTGATGGCACCTCAACCACAAGAGGTACCACTACACTTGCATCTTCATCTACTCACACAAATAAGGTGATCATTGCAAAAGAAAACAAACAACACAGAGGAAAGAACACAAAAGAAAGGTAAGATAATTGAATAAATTATACAAAAGCACTTTAAAACATTTCATATGCATATAAGTTTTTATTTCAAAAATATACAACACAATCCCCCAACATGTCATATTATAAACCATACTCTTATAGACTCAATATTTTCAGACTAGTGAAGTCATGCACCTATGGTGATTTAACCTACTTTATCGAGCTACCACACACAGGGTTAATCCCTTTCACAGTCATAAGAATAAGGGAACCATCCTTATGATAAGACATTTTGCTACTCTTACCACCTAACCATTCTCCTCTACATGGAACAGTATTGACTGTCAATGTAACATCCCTAAGGAATTTTACTAATATTTAATAAATAAATTCTGAAATAAAATAAATACCGTATTTAAAATATAATCATTTCCCAAAAACGCGGGGAATTTAAACTTTTAATATACACGTCATAAAACCAGGAGTCCATAATTATAAAACTGAGATAATGTTCAAATGGCTCCCAAAAGATTACATATTTATCTCAAAAGTAAAATAACAACTTATAAACAAATCCCCAGCTAACCCTCGCTCCGAGTCTATGCATCTCTTGGCCCACCTATCAAATCATCTACTCCCGGATAACAAGTTATTTGATCATCGCCACACACACACAGAAAGGGTGAGCTATGCACAATATATAGAAATAGATACAAGAAATAAATATGCCGCTCATCCCAAAATAACATAAATAATATTTCATGCTTTTCAAATAACCCAACCATGACCTCATAGTCCTTTATGAGTCATATACATGTACTAGGTCTTGGGACTTCGCTGTGCTCTCACGAAACTAACTCTTTCGTGGTCTATCCCTATGAGCCTATCTCTCTCATAGTCTTGCCCTACAGACTCCTCATCTGTAGTAAAACATCCAAGTCTTCTCAACTTGGACCCTGTCACGTACGCAATCACCATACTATGGACTCCTCGCCCAATAGTAGCCGACGGGAACATAACAGTTCCTTACCCATCGTGCGCCCTACACATGTAATCACCATACTAAGGACTCCTCGCCCATTAGTAGCCGATGGGAACTCAACCAGTTCCATGCCCATCATGTGTCCAACCACCAAGCACATCCCAGACCCCTATTGGACTTAGTCCTTCAAGCCCAAACACCAAACCACATGCATATACATCCTATACTTAGGATAAATCAGCCAAATCACACACACAAGCACACACAAACATGGAATTTCGCATAAACTGGCTTAAGCTAGGGACTCTCGCCCAAGCTAAGCCCTCAGCCTTGCTTAGGCTAGCTCCCCTCGCCTGGGCGAGCTTAAGACAATGACCGCATCACGCTAACTCGCTTAGGCGAGATCTGTTCACCTAGGTGAGACCATCACTCGCCCAAACACCCAATTCAATCTCGCCTGAGCTGCAATACAAGAAACACATCCAACTTGATCACAACATCTCACTTAGGCGAGACCGCCTCGCTTGAGTGAGACCCTGGTTCGCTCAAAACCGACAAAACTCCCAGCATGGACGAGAAGTCGCGCTCAACACGCGCAAACTTCATCACTACCTCGCTTAGGCGAACCTCACTCGCCTGAGTGAGTGTATGTGTCACTCAAACCCAATCCTCATCGCCTGAGCGAGAAGCTCGTGTGGCAACAGGGTTTGCGTCTCTGCTAATCTCGCCTAGGCGAGCCTGGCTCGCCTGAGCGAGAAATGCAGACTCCTACACTGGTCACGCACGCAACAACAGCAACCAAAATACCAATTCACACTCCACTTCATACCAAAGCAGCTTGTATCGATTGCAGCAAACATACAACATAATTTAAATACAATACCGTCCCCCAACCCTCAAATTTGCACAATAGCAGTGTACATAGTGCAAACATCCATCATAATCATACATTTAGGTAAAAACACCAATAGAACAGTACCCAAATACCAACCCCTAATTCCTCTCATGAACCATACCCATATTCCTACCTTAGAGCCATTCTCTTGATATTTATTCTTATTCTAAACATAAGTCCAAACTTAAGTCTATTGAAATAACATTGTTAGCATGAATAACCGTATACAAAGAATTATCTTTTGAATCTTAGTTCTAGTCATGATTTTGTCTTTGAAAGAAATCTCAGAGGATTAAAAGAATAAAGTATATTTAAGTTATTATTGGCCTCGACTCTAAACGATACAAAACTATTTGTATGTATCCGAATAATCCTCTAGTCGAAATTTAAGAGAACAAGGGTTCATCTTTGGAACCACTTTTTCATCCTCTAATCAAGGATCAAGAAAACCAGAGTTTCAATTTCCTTATACAACAAGGATTTATATTATTTTCATCACACTCTGATCCCAACCACCTAAATTTATATGTATGCTTCCCTGTGAAGTTGTTTATCTTCTTCCAAATTGTCTTTGAAGAAAATCTTTTTCTTCCTCCCTAGTGAAAACCCAAATACTTGGCCTAATCTACACTTCAGAATGGTTATTGCTTATTGCACTCCAACAATTACTAATTGCATCCCTAGAATAATAGAAAAAAGACTAAAACATCTTTCACCATTATCACTATTGTTGCTATCATCACCGTTGTTGTAGAGTGTTCTTGAATCAACAAAATAAAACCAAACACAGAGAAATAGATTGTCACATTGTGAGGGAGAAAATCAACAATGGTTTATTGAAGTTGCTGCCCATATCCACCAAATCTCAACTTGTTAATGTTCTAACTAAGTCTCTACCTCTGTGGATTTCAACAATATATGTTCAAAGCTCCTTTTTTTCCCTGAAAATATTTGAACATCAGATCATTCCCATATATCTTCTACATTTTTCATCCATAACATGCTTGTAACATCTCATTTTAATAGCATAATACTACTAAAATAAAAATTTTATTATGAATATTCAGAAAGTAGACAATCTAATGTATATGGTATATTAGTACAGTCATATCAGATAGGACAACAATAATATCACACACATACATTTTCAAGCTACTATAATATCCTTCTATTACTAATATACCTAACAGGATCTAGTCTCGCTCGACCAGCCATACTAATGGTACCTCAACCACAAGAGGTATCAGTACACTTTGTATGTATTTCATCCATACAACCTACGTCTATACTCATAACTAATCATAAAGTTTTATATCCTATCTTTACTCAAATCTCTCTTTTACAAATCTTGATGTGTTTATTATGTATGGCTCTCACACCAGCTCTATAATTTCTTCGTGCCTTCTCCTTACCCTACTTGTTGTTCTTCATCCCATCTGCATAATTCCTTTTGTGGAACTGCAGCGGAACTATATTTGTTTTCATACTGTAGTCATGAATTATATTCCGAGTCGACTAAAAGATAAAGCAAGTAAATTGCCACTAACTTTGGCAGCATCCACTAATTCGAAACTTAATTCGAAAGTCATATTTCGACCCGGACGTTTTCGGAATGCCCCCAATAACCAACGAATGGCAAGTGTTTTTCCTTGTGCAGATCCTATTTCAACGGGAACTTGATGAGTTGATCCGCCTACGCGTCTTGCTTTTACTGCTATATCAGGAGTTAATCCACGTATTGCTTGACGTAAAACAGATAGTGGATTTGTTTATGTCTTTTATTGAATCTTTTTCATAGCTCGATAGAGAATTTGATAAGCCAATGATTTTTTTCCGTGTTTCAGAATACGGTTAACCAACGTGTTAACTAATCAATTATGATAAATTGGATCAGATTTTGTGGTTTTTTCTTCTGTAGTACCTCGCCGTGACATGAGCGTGAAAGGAGAAATCCATTTTTTTAGAACTTTTATAAGGGCTAAAATCATTTATTTTGGCTTTTTAGCACCATATTGTAGGGTGGATCTCGAAAGATATGAAAGATCTCCCTCCAAGCCGTACATACGACTTTCATCAAATACGGCTTTCCATAGAATTCTATATGTATCTTTGATATCTAGTATGCAATTTTGTTTACTCACTTGAAATTGACTATCCGTCCCCCCTTTTCCTGCTAGGATAGGAAATCCTGTATTTTACATATCCATACGATTGAGTCCTTGGGTTTCTAAAATAGTGTAAAGTGCTTTGAATCATTGCTATTTGACTCGGACCTATTCTAAAAAAGTCGAGACATTTCGAATTGTTTGTTGACACGGACAAAGTCAAGGAAAACCTTTAAAATTCTTTCCATATTGGACCTTGAACATATCATAGTTCTGAATCGAATTTCTTTAGAAAGAAAATCTTTTGTCTCATGGTAGCCTGCTCCAGTTCCCTTACGAAACATTCGTTATTGGGTTAGCCAAACACTTTACATGTTTCTAGCGATTCACATGGCATTTTCAAATGATACAAGTCTTGGAAAAGAATCTACAACGCACTAGAACGCCTTTATTGACGATCCTTTACTCCGACAACATCTAGGGTTCCTCGACCCCTCTTACTAGGACTACACAATGTTCTTGTAAATTATGACCAATATCGGGTATATAAGCAGTAATTTCAAATCCAGAGGTTAAGCGTACTCTGGCAACTTTACGTAAGGCAAAATTTAGTTTTTTTGGTGTAATAGTGGAAAAGTTGACAGATAAGTCACCCTTATTGCCACTCTACAGAACCGTACATGAGATTTTCACTTCATATGGCTCCGCGTTCAATTTTTTTTGAAGTCATTGGATCTGTTTCCTAGTTCGGTTTGAGAATCTCTCCCCTTCTTCTATTCCGTTCCGAAGAGTAACTATGACTATTTCAGTCACGTTTTGTCTTCAGAATAAGAAGATCTCAACTTTTTTTGCTAGTAATATCTATCTATGAAATTAATTATAAAATTACGTTTAAGAAAAAAGACTTAAATAAAATTGGATTGTACTAATATATCTATATTAAATTAATTATAAAATTATGTTTGAGAAAGAAAAGGTCTCAAAAAAATATTTTATTACTAAAATAACTCTATTAAATTAATTATAATTTTATGTTTGAGAATATAATTTAATTAAATTATTATTTGTGTCTTTTAATTTTTTATTAGTATTAAACATGATAATTAATGAGTTGAAACTTTTATTTAGTAAATTATAATTCTTTTATGAATTAATTATCTTTATTGTTATATAATCAATATGTATTATATTATTTTCTTTTAAAGTTTTGACAGATTATATCTTAAATCTCATATTGCCATGTGTACCAAGTTTTGTTCATCCTCATTTTTTGTTTAGTATATTTTTTTCTTCTATTTGTGTTGTTGTTTTTATTCTGTTTTGGATTTGTATTGGAATTAGAAATGTGTTTCTTTTGTCCAATTTTGTTTTTTGGTATTTTTTATGTTCGAGTTTCGAGAGTTTTTTTGTATATATCTTGACGAAGAACTGAAATTATTTTTAAAAACTATTAATTAGATTCAGGTTTAGTCTTTTGGGTGGATAATAGATTAATTGGAGCATAATTCAAAATTGAATTTTCTGTGGAAGGATAATTAAAGTTTAGGTACAAAAAGACTTATTATCGAGTTGAGAAAAACAATATTTTTTTAAAATTATTTTTATTAATGATTAATCGTTAAAATAAACTTTGTAGGTATGTGAAAAAGTTGAGACTCATAAAGGAGAAAGAGACTTGAAGATACTATAACTATACCATCTAGTCTACTTTTTTTACAATTAGAATCAGATTTTATTGTTTTAACTCATTTGTTTTATATACTTATATTTAGTAGTGTTTTGTATGTTATAATTTTTATTTCATATAGAAGTATATAAATATGTAAACTAGAAAATTCGATTTATTTTCCTAATTAAATATTTTAAGAGAAATTATTGGTTTGAAAAATGATAAATCAATTGGCATTCTTAAATATATAAAAAAATAATTTTTTTTCAAATGTGCATATATATCTTATAGAATAATGTTAACCATTCAAGTGTTAATTGTTTCGGCAAAAAACAATTTTTCAAAGTTAAAAATAATAAAAACTTATTTAAAATCGACCATGTATCAATAAAATGGATTAGCACGAATTACCATATAGTAGGGATTGTCTGATTTGAATTTTCGATTAATCATGGTTTTGTTTTTGGATGAAATTGATAAAAGGAGGTGTATTTTTGACTCTAAACTATGTCTTTTTGTATGAGATTAACAATTACTAACTGCATCCCTAGAATAAGAGAAAAGGACTCAAGCACCTTTCACTATTATACCACATCACCATTGTTGCTATCGTCAATGATGTTGTAGAGGAAGAATAAGAAGAAAAGCTGAGCATTGCGGAAGAATAGGAAAAATGCAGAAAAAAAACTTATTTCGGAAAGGTGTTCCAGAACGTATTTCATATGATTTGGAAAGCTCTTTTCAGGACATATTTCATGTAGGAGTGTTCCGGAAGACATTATATGCATTCTAGAAAGTTTGTCATGGAAACTTCATTCCATAATGCTTGTCCTGGAATATATTTCATGTGTTCCAAAAATTTTATTTCTGAAAATCTGTTCTAGAAATCTTGTTTCAAAAATTCCGAAAAGCTTGTTTGGCAAAGTTTCCAAAACATGTAATTTGGATGTCACTTTTATGAATTTCGAAAGTTTGAAGGGATGTGCAAAGAAATCGTAGGCGTGAAGAAGTAAATACTCTTTCTGAAAACTTCCCATAATAGTTTTTCGACTACTTTTCCTTTAGGCTGCTGGTAGTACGCTAAATGGGGCTTCTCCTTACATCCCAAATAATTTCTCATGTATCCCCACATGTCATAATTTATTACCATTATGACCTTAGCTAACTCAGTTGGTGTGAGTAATTAAAAAAAAGTTACTACGCTCTTTATTTTTAACGGAAACATTACACCTTCAAACTTCTTCCGTTTTGAATAGTTCACACCTCCTACACTACCAAAAATTTCTTTCGTTCTATTCTCCATAAAAACACCTCCAAATTTGCTTCGTTCTATTTTGTATTTCATTACACTTATTTTGAATGTCTGTTAACTGTGCTTGTTGGGTGACTGTTGTTTGCTGCTAAGGTAACAAAATTGGAAAACTGGGTGTTTACGAAATAATCATCTAAGTATCGGTTGTCGACATCTAGTATTTATATTGAAGAATTGGGTGTCGACATTCGTAAAAATGTGTTCGCTATTATAGACCGAATGTGGACATCCGGTATGTGTTGAATCTGGATGTGGACATCCGATTCATTGTACAAACAGATGTCACATGGCTTGTGCACTTCTGGTTTATTTTTAATTGTAACTGATGTTTATTAATTTTTATTTTTTGAAATTTCAATTTCTATTTAGCATTGTACTTATATTTTATCTATTTTTTCTTTGTTTTTAAGATAATAATTTATTAATTATTTTCTTTATTTAGTATAAAAATGAAAACATATGTCATGCCTATGGGTTTCCTCCTCACTGATAACATGCAATTATTAAAAGGTATGTTAGTCAAATATTCAAAGTGAATAGTCCATCCACTCATATATCTTCAAAATGCCAAGATGAATCCTTGCCCTCATCCCTCCATATTCACTCTCACATATCCATCCAAACCACTTGAAACAAACATCCTCAATGAATGGATACCCATCATCACCAATAGTTTAACCCCTGAAACAAACACTGCCTAAGTCAATGGGAGTAAATCAAGTAGTGTATTTGTACACTCTCAACTATACAAAGGTCTACCATAGAGTATCGTCCATGGGTTCAAAATATAAGATTAGGAAGACAAAATAATTTTTTTTTCAAATACTTAATAATAATTTTAACAAAACCATGGAGTGAACCTGTATATCTTGATATACACGTAGTTCCACCATTGTTCATGAGTATGAGACACCAATGAATATTTTTGACAGCTGGTATGCCTAAGTTCACTTGGATATAATGTTGAAAATTTCATGGATCGTTATTCTTGTGGAATGCATTTATTGAGTTGGGGTTTCTATTTTGAATTTTGAAAATTACAATAAGTCATTTCTTGATGAAGGAAGAGAGGTCGATGCATTCACGTTTTCAAAATGTATTTGCTTTAGATATATTTTGAAATATGCTATTGGTGAAGGGAGAGATCTTGATGGAGGAAGAGATGTTGATGCATCACATTGGTGATGTGTTTCATTAGGGTGTGCCTTGACAGTCAATATTGTTCCATTTTGTGAAGCTATCTTGAACTCTACTAGTTATTCAAACTCATGTAGAGGAGAATGGTTAGGTGGTAAGAATAGCAGAATGTCTTGTCATAAGGATGATTCCCTTATTCTTATGATTGTGAAAGGGATTAACCTTGTATGTGGTAGCTCGATAGAGCATGTTATATCACCATAGGTGCATGACTTCACTAGTCTGACAATATTGAGTCTATAAGAGTATGGTTTATAATATGACATGTTGAGTGATTGTGTTGTATATTTTTGACATAAAAACTTATATGCATATGAAATGTTTTAAAGTGCTTTTGTATAATTTATTCAATTATCTTACCTTTCTTTTGTGTTCTTTTCTCTGTGTTGTCTGTTTTCTTTTGCAATGATCACCTTATTGGTGTAAGTAGATGAAGATGCAGGTGTAGTGGTACCTCTTGTAGTTGAGGCGCCATCAGTATGGGTGGTCGAGCGAGATTAGATCCTGTTAAGTATATTAGTAATAGAAGGATAGTATAGTAGTTTGAAAATGTATGTGTGTGATATTATTGTTGTCCTATCTTATATGACTGTACTAATATACCACATACATTAAATTATTTGCTTTCAGAATATTCATAATAAAATTTTTATTTTAGTAGTATTATACTATTAAAATGAGATGTTACAAACATGTTATGGATGAAAAATGTAGAAGATATTCAAATATTTTCAGGAAAAAGAAGGAGCTTTGAACATATATTGTTGAAATCCATAGAGGTAGAGACTTAGTTAGATCGTTAGCAAGTTGAGATTTGGTGGATATGGGCAACAACTTCAATAAACCATTGTTGATTTTCTCCCTCCACTACTACAAATTTATTAATTACCTGCCAAATTTATTGCAACTTTTTTTTACATGAATTTCATGCAAAATTTGTTATGAATTTATTATTATATGATTTTTTCCTGCAAATTTAAATTTCTAAAAAATTTCATATAAAAAATTTATATTTATTGCAAATTTTTCTGCAAATTTAAATTAGTAAGAAAAAGTTAAATGTTTTATAAAATTTGGCAGGAAAGTACTAATTTTCTTTTGCAGGAACTTCACTATTTAAAATATTCATATTACTTGTCAATTTTTTTTAGAAAATTTTTACTCAGAAAATATTTATAAATTTTGATATGAGTATTAATTTGAGGCAAAAATATTTTACAAAAATTCTTACAAAACTTGTTGTAGTTTACTTATTATTTATTTATTTTATTTTGGGAATTAAAAAAGAGCAGGAAAAGCAGCAGATTTTTTAAGTTTTTTCATGCATATTTTCTTAGAAAAATAAATTCGTAAATAAGTTTTATGGTATTTTAGAATTTGCAGGAAATCTATCGTCTTCCTATGATATTTTTTCTCAACAAAATAAATTAAATGATCGATTATTTTGTTTTTTTGGGTAACAAACCAACTATAACAGCAACACTTGACCTCACTTACTCATTCTCTTCACAATTCAGCTCTGAATCGAAATGGAATATAGAGATCTGAATTCAAATGGAATTGAGAGATAGCATGTGAGAGTGATTGAGAAATGAGGGAATAGTCGGTGGGATTCAAAGGCAACGACGTTTTCTCTGCAGCTGCAAGCTCTGCTCGAGAGACTCAAAGACTTCGATCAGGAAGACTCTTTTGGCCTCTGGTACGAGCTCTTCCCGAGGAACGCAACCACGACATTCTCCTCAAGGATCGTCCAGATATTAAGGTAACTTACTTTCCTCCGATCCAATTCCCTCTCTTCGCCTCCGATTAAAATACGAAGCTTCAGATTCACCGTTGGACTTCGTCGTATTTCTTATTTTTGGATAATTTTATATTTTGTTTCGTTTAATTATTGTGTTCCGTGTTGCAGAGTTTAGATCTTTTGCGAATTTACCAGATTATTCTATGCTCGTTGCGATCTTAAGGTTTTGATGTTAATTAGTAATTGCATGTTTGTTAATTAATCCAATGGATTTCTTCGGTTTATGTACAAGAGTGTTAGTTGGTGATTAGTTGTTTGCCTCCTGTGGTTGAATTGTAATTGTTTGCAAGGGTTGCCGTCGGTGACCATTGAGATTGTGCCGAAGAGTAGTGTGTTTATGGGAAAGGAGAGAGAAGCTAGGAGGATCTTGAGAGATGGTGGAAAATTTTGGTTCCTTTTTAAATTTTTTTTGTTTTTTTATACTTGTTGGTTTGAAGATCCTGTCATTCAAACATACTAAGCTTCAGTGCATTCCTAGCCGATTTGAATTAGTGGCAGAGTATGTTAGAGTATTTGAGCCTTTGATTATGACTAATGTCGTGCTCAATTTTACAGTATTTGGGAAGAGTCAACAGAAACAATGTCAAGGGATACTCATATTATGGTGCGAGGAAGGCTGTTTTTGCTACACTGAATTTCAAACATTTTTGTTGCATTAAGTTTCATATGCAACTATGAAGCGAGATGTGGTTTGGCAACTAATTTTGATTCCTCTTACTATTTTACGATAATTATTCAAAGTACAGAATTTGTCTCATGTAGCAAAATCTACAATACTCTTTAATCTTTATGTGATTCACATCCAGTGGTAACCTTAAGTCAGTAGAGCCTACATTTCACATAATCAGTCATGCAATGATTAACACACAGTTTCTTTGTGTATACACTATTTCCTTTATGATTCTGAATTACATGTTTTAATTAGCCAAGGAAGTATAAAATGTTTATGTGATGTTTATGCAATAATTGTAATGTTGATAAAACATGAATGCTTGATATAATCACTATGGCAGAGAATATAAGTAGATTTAGACATCATTGAATCTAATCTGTAGAATGTAAGAGAAATAAAAGCCAGAAAAAAGGAGATATCTCTCTAAAATAGAGCCAAGTGTCAAGTGTTGATTGATTTTGCATATACTGGAGACATTTATATTGTTATTGATGCATTAATGATAAATTTTTTTACTAGCTATTGCTTAGAAATTTTTCTTATTTTCTTCTCTTACAATGTTTATGAAAAAATTTATCCATATATTATCTGACGGGTAATAATCAATCCTTATGTTCTACATTAATAGGTTTCAGATAGGAATTGGGAGACTCATTTTGATGTTGTAGTGCAAGAGAAAATATTTCTTTTGATTTATTAATTTATGTTAATCTGCTTGTGTTTACTTTCACTCCTTCTTCATGACTTTGCTCACTCTACAATGCTCCCAAGAGGAAAGTAGGTCTGCTGCTATTGGAAGGGCACGAATGGTCACATAGAAGAATGCAAATCTGGTTCAAACACTTGGAGGGAGCTATGTTCGAAATGAAGACAAAACTCGCATTACTATGTATTCTTAATATATAATTTATGTTAGATTTATTTACAATTAGAGTCTAATTACTATGTACTCTTAATATAAAAAAGTTGTTTATAGTGTTAATCAGTAAGAAATTATAATTAAAAAATTGATTATATATGATAATTTGTTGGATGATACAGAAACTGTGTTACGATGAGTTACATTCCTTTCTGAACATCTCTTATATTGCAGAAGTAGTTACAAAAAATGTTAGACAAAAAGTTATAGAAATAACTATATTTGGAATAAAAGAAATGTATAACTTGTTTAATGTGTTTGTTTCTCATAAATAATAAATGTTAAAATTAAGGATTATTTAATTTAAGTTAGCCGATATAAAAATAATTAAACATAACTCATCTATAAAAATTACTAAACATGAGTCATTTATAAGTTGTTTTGTCATTTAAAAATAATATAAAAATAAAAAATTATATATTTTTTAAAATTTTTTTTACGGAATTTGTTGTGAAAATATTTGTAGAAAAGACATTCTTACAAATTATTTTCACAGAAAATATTACTTGCGAATCTTATTGCAAGAAATTATTTGAGAATTTGAAAACTCGAAGAAAATTACTTGTAAAATTTAAATTTTTGGAAAAAGTACTTGCCATTTTTTAAATTGATTTTTTTGCAAGAAAAGTAGCTGCGAATTTTATTTTGTAAGAAATTTGTTGTGAATAGTTTTTGTAAAAACATTTGCAAGAAATTTCACGCGAATTTTAAATTCCACGATAATTAATTACCCACAAAGATATTACCTATCAATCAAAATTTGTAAGAAAAATGGCAAGAAAAACATTTCCTGCAAATTTTTGTAAAAATTCTGCAAGAAAATTTGCATGAAATATAAAAATTTCTAGTAGTGCTCACAATGTGACAATCTATTTCTATGTGTTCGATTCTCTTTTGTTGATTCAAGAACACTCTCTTTTTCTTCTTAATCCTATACAACAACCGTGATGATAACAACAATGGTGATGTGGTGTAGTGGTGAAAGATGTTTGAGTCTTTTTCTATTATTCTAGGGATGCAATTAGTAATTGTTGGAGTGCAATAAGCAATAACCATTTCGAAGTGTAGATTAGGCCAAGTATTTGGGTTTGCACTAGAGAGGAAGAAAAAGATTTTCTTTAAAAGACAATTTGGAAGAAGATAAACAACTTCACATGGAAGCATATATATATAAAGTTAGGTGGTTGGGATCAGAGTGTGATGAAAATAATACAAGGATTATTTGTATTAGGATGACAATTGCCAGTAAATAAAAACTGTTATTTGAGGTCAACGTAGTATGTCTTATGTGGAGATGAAAATGAGGTTTTAAACATAAATCTTTGTTCTATAAGGAAATTGAAACTCTTGTTTTCTTAATTCTTGATTAGAGGATGAAAAAGTGATTCCAAATAACTCTTGTTCTCTTATATTTCGACTAAAGGATTATTCGGATACATCCAAATCCAAATGGTTTTATATTATTTAGAATCGAGGTCAATAATAACTTAAATACACTTTATTCTTTTAACTATGTGAGATGTCTTTCAAAAACAAAGATCAAAGATTCAAAACAGACAATTCTTTGTATACGGTTATTCAAGCTAACAATGTTATGTCAATGGACTTTGAGTTTAGAATAAGAATAAATATCAAGAGAATGGTTCTAAGGTAGGAATATAGGTATGGTTCATTACGCAAGACGGAAACAGGTTATAAACAGGGTAGGTACGTAGCGCGCATGGACATATCAACATGAAGAACGTGAAGTAATGGTATGTGGAGAAATACGAATAGGGTGAAGTAATGTGTTGCAGTAGCATCTATTCTGCAACACAAATATGGTTTTGCTGCAGTTTTACAAAAGCAATTATGCAGATAGATGAAGCACACAGAGTAGAGTAGGGAGAAGGCATGAAGTTGTATGGATGAAATACATACAAATGGTTTTTAGAGCTAATTCTGGTGAGGATACAAAAGCGAAGAGTATCCAACAAATTGTATTTTGTATAGATCTTTGTATTATATTCATGTTGTCGTTTACACAACTGTATATATGGATTAGAATACTCCAAAAGTATCGCTTATGATATGAATGTACTAATCTTTACGTACAACTGTGCGAGTAAATCGAAGAGGAGTGAATACAAATATTATTAAGAATTTGATAAAGCAATAAAAACAGAGACTACACTTTAATGATTTTTACATTTTATTTATACTAGTTAAGCCTGCTTTAATTAAAGTTTGCATTTGTAAGTTTTTCTTAATCAAATATCAGAAAAAAACAATAACAGCCGATATGAGCAATTTTTCCAAATCTTTTGAATACTTGCATGAGTAAATTTATTTTATTATGTTTAGTTCACCATGAGAAAATTGTTATATCTGCATATGAAATTTCATAGAAAAGACATCTATTATTCCATTAAAATTTTCACTCAACAATCTGTTTCAATTGTGACTAACAGGCAAAGATGGGTTGTTTTCATTCATTCCCCTATCCTTTGATCAGCTTCATTGGAGAAAATGGGGTAATGGAGGGAGATCCAAATATGATAAAAAAAAATGAAATACATTTCCAAGATCTTTTCAAGCAATTCTACTCCTCAACATTAGTACCATATATATATATAAGCTATACCCTGTATGCAGTGCAATTGGGTCAACTATACAGACTTTGACAATTTATCTCAAATCACAAGTACTACCATGGATGAATCACTACTGAGTTTTGAATGTATGTTTGACTGTTTTTTGTGTCTAAACAAAAACTATATATGTTAAAGTATAATTAGAAAAATATTCAGTAGACAAAATATAGAGAGAGAAGCTTTCTTAATATCTGATTAATATCTGATACTGATATGCACCACACTCAAACATATGTTACAAACTTGTTTTGCAAATGAAATTATGTAAAAAACACGATACTACTTGTGCACATGTTAAGCCAACAGCAGAGAGAAGAATGCAATGAGCATTACAATTATCTGCATGTGAGTGAACCTTGCTCCAACAAGAAGCATAACAGTAGCAGCACATGCAAACAAAGTAAAGCTCAACATTGTTATGATGGAAAGCCAAAGTGAATGGGGTGGTTGTTGTGCTTGGAGAACTGGTTTGCTGTATTTCAGTGACAATGAACACAGAAAAAACCCAAAGGTCGCCCACCATGATGCCGCTCTTCCCGTCATTTCTGCTGTTCTTCTTTTCTCACCACAACTACTGAGGAAATGCTTCATTCCTATTCTGCTAGGTACTTCCCCAACACCATTAACAGTGCCACATATCTTTAACCTGATCCATCTTGCTGTGCAATTAATTTACTATTTTTAGCATAATTAAAGAAACCAACTTACACTTGAACTGTATATTCGTCTTAGTGATTCAGAAAGCTTGCCTTTCTCATTATTTGCATGCTTCTCCCTTTTGTTGATCTTCAAACTTCTTGTAAAGGCTTTTGCAAGAATATTTCCAAGTTCCAATTTCAAAAACATTAATTGAAACATTTAAAAGGCTGACTTTGGCGTATGAAATCAAGATTCCCCAAAATTGATAGAAAAGTAAACTAATAATAAACCGATGGATGGGTGGTTTATGAAGAATGGTTAAGAAAACATTAAGAACTGAACATGATCACGATACAGTTGAGCCAAAAATCAAGCATAAACAACTTACGGAGGAGAAGGAGTTCATGATTTGGTACACTGCGTAGTGTTTAGGGTTTAGCTTCTCACGAGTACAGCGTATTTGGTTCAACTCGATTATTTGTGAACGTTGAAACCAAACCCTGGTTTCCAAACAATTATTCATTTCCCACAGCTTTCGTGAAGTAAAAAGTGAAATTCCGCGTTGGAAAAGTTAATCCTGGGTAAAAGAATTTACATGATATTGTGGACAACAATAATAGTCCCTGAAACCGCCACTGTAATTCAGTAAAATGGTGGTACTGTTAGGTCAACACATAAAAGTAAAACAAAAAGTTTAACAATTGTGTGAAGTTTTCTATCACTGAATCGTTAACGCGGTTTAAGCAAATTAGTGTGTCTCTTCTCTAAATCTTGTGCAGAAGCAAGAAGCGATTTTAGGTTGTGAAAATTTGAGGTACCTGAGTGAAACGCAAGAAACCGAACAGAGCAGTTCAGCAGCTATGTCCCTTCTTCAAGTTTCGCCAGAAATTCAGATACAAAGAATGGAGAAGTTCGATGAAGACGAAATCAAAGAAATCAAGGGTAGGTACTAATACTCTTTACCTTCAAGACGATTTTTTATTTTTTAAAATTAAATTAAGTTTAAAATTTATTTTTAATATAATATTAAAATATATAAAAAAAGTGTAATTTTATTTTATTAATTATTTTTATAAATTGAATTAAACTTAAAATTTACTTACTCGGTGGATTTAGGGTCTTAAAACTCGTGCAGCTAAGATGAATGAAAAGTTAAATGTATTTTATAACTAGTAACAATTCATTATTGTTGAAATTGAATTTCACTTTTATTTATCAAGTACCATATTTCATTGCTTTTAACAATTTATTATAGAAATTGAATTCAATTTTACTTTTCAATTACCATATTTTTATTGTTTGAATGTAGGAGTTCGGTGATTTGGATGAGCTGACAGTAGAGAAGATTCTCAGTACTTGTAGAACCAATTAATAACAATTCATTATTGAAATTGAATTTTATTTGTATTATCTCAAGTACTATATTTTTCTTGTTGTTTTCACTTTTAATAAGGTTTTTTTGCATTTATATATCTCTTTTGAAAGTAGTAAGAGAAACTTCAATCAAATAACCCCTCAATTACCTAATATATATACTGCTTTTATGCACGGCAAGTAAGGTGAATGAAAAGTTAAATGTACTTTATAACTACTAACACTTCATTATTGAAATTGAATTTCAGTTTTATTTATCTAAGTATCATATTTTATGGTTTTTAAGTAGGATGAGACATTAAAACAAATCTTCCATATGCTTATACAACCAACTAATATCAATTTTACTTTTCAATTATCATGTATTTGTTCTTGTTTGGATGTAGGAGTTCCATTTATATGATCAACTGACACCAAGGTACTTTATCAATTCTTTCTTCGAAAATATTTGATTTGTTGAGTTTTTTTTTTTTGAAAAGTGTCCGATCATGAGTCATATGTGTTGAAAGTCCCTCATCGACTAGAGATAAGGCAATTTTATAGTATATAAATGAGTTGCAAACCTCACCTTACAAGCTGGTTTTGTAGGGTTGAGTTAGGCTTAAAACTCACTTCTAACATGGTATCAAAGCCCTTGTTTAAAATAAAGCCTATCCTAGCGAGATTTTTTGGACATTCTGTTTCACCCATTATCTGGCCGCTAACGGACCGCTCATTAATTTCTAGTCCCACGCACAATTGATTACATTTGTCTCATTTTGCATCTAGTATCCACCAACACTTGTTAGGTTGGTGATTATTTTTCTTACAATAGGGACAAGATAAAAAAAAAAAAAGAAAAAAAAAAAAAAAACTTGTGTGTTATTTGTTTGGTTTTATTTGGTCCTTTTTGTGGTTCTTAACTATGAAAACATTATTTTTGTGGTTTTATTATCTTGCAACCACATGATTGTGCTTGCAAGATATGTATTACCTCTATTAAAGTAATTATATACAAATCTTTTGACTTTTCCAATAATTTGTTTGAGTATTTCTTAATTGTTAAGTACTGTTTCATCCTTGGTAGTTCAAACTCCCTCACAAGTTTATATTTCTATATCTAAATATTTTATGTGTGAAATTAAATGTATGTTTGGTCGAATCTTTCTATAAAAGTTTTACAAGATATAAACAATTTTGAAATTAATTTTTATTTTGTATGCTTAAAATTAATTTGAAGGGTTGCTATGATGCTAGCAAATCAAACTTTAATGGGTAAAATTTATAAGGATCAAAAGTTTGATTGAACGTACAATTGAAAAATTAGTTTCATTAATTATATGTTTCTTTATACGGAAATTAGCATGTTTAATTTTTCTACAGGGACTCTCTCTTTTGGACATTATTAACATATATGACACAGCTCACATAAAAAAGAAAAAAAAGTGTTGGCTACTATTATTGGGGTGTCACATATTCACACCATCCATCTTTTACATCATATAATCGAACAACCAAAAACAGTAAAATCTAGAAAAAAAAATTAGGTATTGCTACTTCAACTATATAGTTATGGAAATGAGGATTACTTTTTAAATCACTTCTCAATTTTAAAATTAGTATTACTGTTCAAAAAATATATATTCTATTATAAATATAATAGAACTAGTGTCGAAGACATTTGAGTGTGGAAATTGAAAGAATGTGATAGTGAGTAATACAATGTGGTTTGAAAGAGAAGAAAGAAGACGCATGGTAGAGAAGTACGCGTGGTTTGAATATTAGGTTTGTGAGGGAGAAGTAGAAGAGGAGATTTGGGATAAATACGAAATGAGAATATGCAAATTTGAAAAACGATAATGTTACTATAATTTCTATTTTTTGACTCCTATTTTTTATTAATGATATGGTTCATCGTGGATCATTGATTAATATACTATTATCTTTTCTTTTGAAAGAATTAATAATTTACACTAAATCACGTAAAGAAATAAAGGATAAGAGTCAAAAATTGAAAGTCAAAGTATAATCTTTCTTTAAAAATAGTAAGCTTATGAGAAAAGTAGTTTTATTAATTGGTGCTTACTCAAATTGGTAAAAAATAAAATAACTTTTCTGGTTTTTTTTCGTTTTTTTGAGTGTATTGTAGTAAATGTGCCATGTTTCTTATTTTTTATTTTTGTGTACAAAACATACAAGCTTGCATTATTATTATTATTATTATTATTATTATTAATTATAATATATGAAAATTAATACGTAGATTAATAGTGAAACATTACTAAAAAAACTTATATTTCCTACTAATTTTGTTTTGATTTTTTTTTTTAGGAAATACTTACAAATTTTGTTATTAAAAAAAAAATATAGGAAATTGTTGCCAACTTATTGTAAAATATTTTGTATGAAACACTTTTCGCAACAAATTTTGTAGGAAATACTTACAAATTTTATAATTTTGTAGGAAATAATTATCCATGAAGAAATTACCTGTCAATTAAGATTCTTAACAAAAATAGTAAAAAAATCCTTTTTTATAATTTTTTTTAACAAATTTTCAAGAAATTCTCATGTAATATGAAAATTTTTAGTAGTGAAAATATTAGTATTATTATTTATAACTATTAGTATTTATATAAATATTATTATTATTACTATTATCATTATATGTATTCTTAACTATTAGTATTTGTATTATTATTATTATATATTATTATTGTTATTATTAATGTGGCAGTAGATGAAGATCCAAATGACAAAATACCGATTCAAAATTCTGAAGAAACATTAAAGTACATTTTATAATAGTATTTGACTTAACATTAAAGCAAAAATGTGTCAAACAGTATAAACAATTTAAATACAATCCTGAAATGCATACGAAACATCAAATAAATCTAACTAAATTTGATTAAAATGACTAAATCCACGTGTTTTAAAAGATGAAGGATTAAATTGGTCCAGAGTTTCGAAATGTATTAATTCCAAAATTCATTGAAAATTAATAGACAAAAACATATTTAACCCATTAATAAATGGTGCCTATTAAATTATTAGAAAATTATTGTGTGTGATCACTAGTGCAGTAAGGGCTTTCTGCCCCGGTTATTTTTCACATTTTGCCTCGGGTCTGGAACCGAGGCATATTGGGGCGAGGCCAAAAGGTACACATTTTGGCCTCAGTTATCACCTGAAGCCATAGACCCAGTTTTATGCCTTGGTTGTTTAAAATCGGTGCCATATACACAGTTTTTTGCCTCGGGTCAGATAGGACCGAGGCCATAGGTGAAAAATATTTTTTTTTAATTCAAATTTTCGCAGACTTTTTGGCCTCGGTTATGGTTAGAACCGAGGCCATATGTGAGTTTTTTGCCTCGATCTTGGTAAGAACCGAGGCATATTCCACTGCTTTTTTTTAAATAAATTTTTTGTTTTATATATATGGTCGAAAAAAGACCGAGAAGTGGTCACAGGTGGCCGGAGGTGGTCGATGGTGGCCGGAGGGTGTGATGGCAGTGGGTGCAGCGGAGAGAGAGAGAAAGCGTGCGAGAGAGAGACCGCGCGAGAGAGAGAGCGATAGAGAGAGACACGAAATGGAGGGGGCTCGCTCGCGTGGTGGTTGCACTGGCCGGAGGTGGCCGGAGGTGGTCGACGGTGGCCGGAGGGTGTGGTGACAGTGGGTGCAGCGGAGAGAGAGAGAGAGCGCGCGCGAGAGAGAGCGACAGAGAGAGACGCGAAATGGAGGGCGCTCGCTCGCGTGGTGGTTGCACTGGCCGGAGGAGGTCGACGGTGGCCGGAGGGTGTGGTGGCAGTGGGTGCAGCGGAGAGAGAGAGAGAGAGAGAGAGAGAGAGAGAGAGAGAGAGAGAGAGAGAGAGAGAGAGAGAGAGAGGAGGGAGTTGCAGAGGCGTTGGCGCGGGGAAGAAGAAGGGTTCGCGAATTTCAAACCCTAAATAAACCCTATGGCTTCAGTTGTTAGAGGAACCGAAGCCATTGAACCCTTTTTGGCACCGGGTCTCCTTGGACCGAGGCCTATACCCCTGACGTCCAGCCACTTTTTGGCTTCGGGTCCTACTGGACGAAGCCTATACCCCTGTTTGGCATCGGTTTTGAGCGAACCGGGGCCTATACCCCTTTTTGACTTCGGGTATTTGGAGAACCGAGGCCTAAAACTTGGCTCTAATTGCAAAAATACCACCGTGCCATTATATGTTTCGGTTCCTGGCCAACCGAGGCATATAAGGCGAGGTAAAATGGGAATTCTGCACCAGTGGATGTCTAGTATATGGTTGTCATCTTTGTATAGGTTCAGTAAAGTTTATCCTAAAAAATCACCAAAACCTATTCTCCTTTTAATCGTGCTTGTAAACCCATTTGGAGGAAATTAGTGTTGTTGAATAGGATTCCACTTAGTTTGGAGCATAGTACATGAACATTGGTGCTCATTAATTAAGTAATATGCATTTAAACACCCAATGATGTATTTAAACATTCAAGATTATTTTTATTTAATCATTCATTATTGTGGGCTCAAATATCTTAATTTACACAGTTTGCGTAAATACAAGTATTGTGTTGCTATACATCACTCCTTAATTATAAGATATTATCTTAAAAAAAATTCAAATTTGTTTATCGTTTTTCTAATCAATCATTTGCCTTCATTACTTTTGACTAAAATAACCTTAATTATTTTATTTCATAAATAACTAATACCATGAAATATCTCTTATAAGAAAATATAGAAATATTAGTATAATCTTAAAAAAAATATTAGTATCTTTTGACTAATATACGTTGCGGGCTATTGGATCAGGTTGGCTTTACATTTGTTCTTGTTTAAGAATGGTGAGAGTTAATTTTACGTCGACTTCTGGTAATATATTTTAACTTTTGGAAGTCGACTTTCGATGATATATTTGATTTTCGTAAGTTGATTTTCGATGATATATTTGACTTCCAGAAGTCGATTTCCAGTTATATATTTTCACTTCTGGAAGTCAACTTATATATTTTGACTTCCGGAAGTCGATTTATATATTTTGACTTCTGGAAGTCAACTTCGGTTATATATTTTAGCTTCCGGAAATCGACTTCCGGTTATATATTTTGACTTTCGGAAGTATTTTTCACTGGAAGCCGACATCTGAAAACAATTTTGGGGGTGTGATCTACGTGACTTCGCTCAAATGGTCAAAGGGTATTTTTGGAATTTTAGAAATTTTTGGAGGTGCTAAAGAAATACTTGGAGGTGCAGGAAGAAAGCCCCTAATTTTAGAGTACTTGGGGTTCCAATAGAAATCTTTTAAATTCTTTTCTTTCTTTCTCAAAATCTCATACATTCATTCCCTTCTTTTTCACTCTTCCTCACCATCTTCATTGATTCTTCTCTTCATAGAAGTGAAAATAAAAAACCTCCTCATCTCGTGCCCTTCATTTTACAAGCTATAGAGATTTTGTAGAGTTTTCATCTTGGGATTTTTTGCTCTAAGTAAGCTTTTCTTCCTTTGTTTTTTTTACTAATAGCTATTGTTCTTCTCAATGGGAGGCACATGCATGTGGATAGTTGTGGGAAGCAAAATGGATTTTTTGTGATTTAAGTTTCAACATTGTTGATGATTAAGTTTTGGAGATTGAGTTATGAATGTTCTTTTCTCTAATGATTATGTATTCGGTTCTCTTCAAAGGAATAGAATCTCAACTTTTTGTTACATCCATGTTACATATTGTTGTTTATTCACAAGTTAGTTCATAAATGAACAATATAGCATATTGTAGTGTTAAAATGGAGTGAACTAGTGGGTAGATACATAGGGTGTGCAATAGTAAATGGTGCCTATTAAATTATTAGAAAATTATTGTGTATGTCTACTATATGCTTGGCATCTTTGTGTAGGTTTGGTAAAGTTTAACCTAAAAAATCACCAAAACCTATTCTTCTTTTAATCATGTGTGTAAACTCACTTGGATGTTGAATAGGCTTCCACTTAGTTTGGAGCATAAGTACATGAACATTAGCAAAATAGCTACAGATCTATCAAAACATATATTTGTAATTAATCTTTCACTAATTTATGAAAAAATAGCGAATGAATAAAATTGTAGCTGGTTCGTAGTAAACTAACTAAAAATTTACCAAAACATATATTTGTAGTTAATCTCTCACTAATTAAAAAAAAAAATAGAAAAAAATAGTAGTTTATTCATAGCAAAATACAAATAAATTAAATTAAAGCGTTTTGTTTTGGAGATTTTGAGATTAAAGCTTCCTGCTATTATTTTTTTTTTCACCGTATTTTAGGTGATTTTGAAAAGTATATGACAACTGGAAACAAGTTAATATTATTAAATAAATTTAAAAAACGTTTTTCAATATTTTATATATGTTTAATTAAGGATGGACTAATAGTAATACTTTCAGAGCATTATTGGTTAAGAAAAGGTATCATATATAAATTTAAAGAATCAACACCTTATAAAACAAAAAGTTGTGCATTAACCAAACATATATTTATCTAACTCCAACTTCCTAATCAATTTCTCAAATATATATCTAAGATGTTGTCTCAAACCCTAAGTTTACAATTCTTAAATCTCAAAGAATGTTTATTTTGTAGGACAAACATAAATAAAACATATCTTATCAAGATACACATGAATCAATTTGTCTACAAATCAAAACACTTGGTCATTGTTAAGGGTTTGCATTGTACTTTTAAATATGATGGAGATGTGTTGGTGATAGCTACAAACCACTAGTGAAAATGATAGGTATATATGTCTTTTTTATATATGTGATTAGGTTATCACACTATGTATAGAACAAGGACATATATTTTTTAAAAAATTATATATTTAAAAGCATTTTATTTGTAGCAATATTTGATGATGTTCTACTACTTAAGCATATTTTTGTGCATTGGTACATGACCCAACCAAATAAATTTACCCTATATTTTGCTTTAAAATAATGATATGTATCATCCTTGATTAGGAAAGGGTGTACCAAGGAAACCTAACATGTACCAACAATCCATATACTTAGTGACGAATATAAAACTTTAAGTTAGTGTTGGCAATATGTTGAGCAGAAACAAATACTACTAGAAATTCCTATATTACATGGAATTTTTCTTGCAAATTTTTTAAATAAATTTGTAAGAAAAGATTTTTTTTCTGCCATTTTTTCTAAGAATTTTAATTGTCAGATAATTTTTTCGTGGGTAATCATTTCTTACAAAATTATAAAATTTGCAAGTATTTCTTACAAAATTTGTTGTGAAAAGTGTTTTATACAAAATATTTTGTAAGAAAATTGGTAGCAATTTCTTGCAAACTTTTTTCGCAACAAAATTTGTAACTATTTTTTACGAAAAAAATTTTAAAGCAAAATTGGTAGGAAATATGAGTTTTTTTAGTAGTGAAATATATAAATTTAAGGGAGACAAAATAAAATTTGTTTATATACCTAGTAATATTTTTAACAAGATTAGGAGGTGTGCTTCTTTATCCTCGTGTAGTCTACAACTATTCGTTTGCTAGATTAAATTATTTCTGATCCTGGATATAAGTCAGTGCAACTTTATTATAAAAAAAATGCATAATACTTTATATTCGAATAAGATGTAATAATTAATCCTAATCAATTATTTTAGTAAGATTTTATATCAGAATAAATAACAACAATAGTAAATGCGTTACTATATATGTATTATTTCTATCAAAACATATGTATCTAAAATATGCTAAAGCATTAAATATAAATATCCTTTTGAATCTAGATATTTTCTGTGTGAAATTAAATATATGTTTGGTCGATTTTTTCTATAAAACTTTTAGGAGAGAAAAAAAAATGAAATTAACTTTTATTTTGTATGCTTAAAATTAACTTTTATTTTGCTATGATGCTAACAAATCAAACTTTAATGGGTGAAATTTATAAGGATCAAAATGTTTGGTTGAACGTACTATTGAAAAATTAGTTTCATTAATTCTTATATGTTTCTTTATACGGAAATTATACGCATGTATGTTTTTCCTACATGTACTTTCATATTGGATGGACATTATTAACATATATGACACAGCTCACATAAAAAAAAAAAAAACTTTTTGCTATTATTGTGGTGTCACATATTCACATCATTCATCTTTTACATCATATAATCCAACAACCAAAAACAATAAAATCTAGAACAAATTAGGTATTGCTACTTCAACTATATAGTTATAGAAATGAGGATTACTTTTAAATCACTTCTCAATTTTAGAATTAGTATTATTGTTGCACTACAAAAAATAATTGTTAAATACAACAGTTATTTGGGGTATAAAATGGTGGTTTTGACTGTCATATTTTGTGCGTATAACGGGTATAGGTACCGTCATATATCCTGCTGCCACAATGAGTAGTATGACGATTTTGGACAAAATGCCGCAATACCCGCTATTAAATGTATTGTGAAAATAATGACATTTCAAACCGCTGTATTTTGTGTGTAAACAATGACGGTGAAAACCGTCTTAATTTGTTTATTTTTAAAGAATTGTCATGTGAAATACAACACCTATAAATGTCATTATTTGCACTGTACGAATGCGTTATACAACATTTCAACGACCATAATTTGAATGTGACTTTTTTATATTATTTTTATGTAACCTGCTTTCCATTATTATTGAACCTATTTCCATAAAATTAAAAAAAGTAACTAACAACATCTTATCATTAATACTTTCACTCATAATTTATATTTCATATTTAAAAAGTTGATATTGTGAAAAAATATATATTCTATTATCAATATAATAGAACTAGTCTCGAATAGACATTTGAGTGTGGAAATTGAAAGAATGTGATAGTGAGTAATACAACGTGTTTATTTATTATTTCTATTATTTGTAATGAAAAACCACCAAATTGCATAAAAATATAAAAAAATAAAAAATAAATACACCGACAAGTGTTACAATAACATAGAACCCCACTGTAGAAAATGAATTGAGATTAAATTGTAACATAATTTTTTTTTAACAATAAAAACTATAAGACCCACCAGGATTTGACCAACACAAACCAAATCTTTGGAAGACCTTGAGAACTGTTTCAATTTTGTTGGATAGCTGCAACCAAAAAATATACTCAATATCTTATGGATTGAAGCTTTTTCATTATTATTTCATGTGCTTTTATGCATTTCAGTTAGTTTAGTTTTTAAGATGAAGAAAAAATAATCAATGTAGGAAGTACTATTAAGTTAATTTTAAATTTATATATATATAATATTTTCTTGATGAGACATATATTAAATTTCATTATGAATTAATGATTGTTCATTAAATTGATATCATTACTCACATGATTGATATGATTAATATATGTATATGATTCATTATTTTATAAATATTCTTATATTAACTATTTGATTTGTATTTATAAATATGATTTTTTTATTTTATTATATTTTTAAAAGGAGTAAGTTTTCCGTTTATTCTATAGTAAAATTGTTTTAAAATATTTTGAATTGAATATTCTATAAATTAAGTAAATTGCAAAACATTACATCCTATAAATTGTTTATCAAAATCTTATAATTATTTACCAACATTTCTGTGATTGTGCTTTGAAGGGAAAACAAATAATATTTCGGATGTAGAGACATCAAGGCACATGAGTTGTCTCATTTATTAACTTTCCAACAAAATTTCTTCTGAATTTCAATATTTTATATGTAGAAACGTGCAAATGTTTAAACAAAACTTATACAATACTTGTATATTATTTATATTTTATGTTTTTGAAATGTTACAAAATAATTTATATTTTTAAAATGGAAAATATGCGACATAAGAAAATAAAAAGGCATCTTCACAGAGGTGGAACTACGATGAGACCAAGGGGGCCATGGCCCCACTCCAATTTTTTTTTACATTTAATTTAATATATAATTTTAAATAATTTTTTTCAAATTTAATATTTTAATAAATATTTACACATTTATATTTATACATAAGAAAAGGTTTTCTTTTTCACATTTATTTTTAATTTAATTTTTTAAACATTTTTTAAATAAAAATAATTATTTTATTAATATTATTTTTTAAATGGTTATTTGTTTAATTTAATCATTTTTTATTTTTTAAAAT
>Ga0214542_1004619_pt1 | contig 27107 bp, 6 predicted proteins | sample CNSS1metaG_FD_160096 | JGI IMG/M metagenome (GOLD analysis project Ga0214542, IMG submission 160096) | Root nodule microbial communities from cowpea collected in UCLA plant growth center, Los Angeles, California, USA - CNSS1 | ecosystem: Host-associated > Plants > Roots > Nodule | place: USA...
CATACATTGATGCACAACCATTTACTCACCTTCTTGAAACAAGGAACATCACTTCCTATGATACCACATTCCACCAAAATGAGCTTGGAAAACAACCAAGTCACCCTTGAGATTTATGCTCCCAAACATTGTAAAGGAAACAATTTAAGTTAACTTTGAATTTGAATCATTTGATCACCTCGAAACATACCACACGTCTAAGAAATATTTACTTGTTCGCCATAGAAGAAAAACTACTAGCTCAAACTCAAACTCCTCTTTGCAGTTAACCATGACTCATTTACCATATTGACGATACCAAGGTTTTATAATCACAAACGAAACCAAAACTCATATCCCAAACACCACCTTCTAAATTTGATAATTTGCATTAATAGCTTAGCACCAACTATCATAGACACAATTCCAACTATTTAGGATTTTTCTTCTCCTTTCATTATTTACGGTACTCTGCCTTCTCTAGCTTTTATCGCTCCCACAAGATCGAACTTAAAGGTTCACTTCTTCTTCCCACATTTGAATTTCTCTACCTCAGCCCCAAGTCAATGCTTATGCTCATGAATTACTTTTCCTTGAAACATCCTGTTGTCTACTGAAAAGATCCAAGTCTCTCCTTCTGATTATTGAACCTAATATGAAACCTTTATGCCATTTCATTCTCACCCACATATTATTTCTCTTTCTACTTAGGAAACATCATCTTACCTAACTGATCCGCAGACTCTGGTATGTCTTAACCTCCCACTAGGGATTTGTCGTCTTTTTACACTTCACGATCTTTATCTTTCTTAGCTTGCTGGATGCCAAACAATCTCAATATTTTCTGTAACCTAGGATCTACCAACTATTTTTCTTCCACCAATCCAATAAAGCACTAGATATGGTCTTACGACTATATCTAATGACACTTCTCCTAACATTGCATGTACATGGATAACTCTGAACCTCAGAATTGTCGGGATGTAGAGCCGAGTTGATTTTCCCCAAACATTGTTGCGCTGGCATACACTGATATTTTCCATATTTCTAACCTTTGAACTCAACTCCTTTTGAAAAACTTGTGATATTTGATCTCGTGAGCCTGCCCTTGAAGCTTCCTTAGTCTAAACATTGATGTTAAATTTTAACCTCTTTATCCAGTCTACTAACCCAAAGCTTAACTTTCCTCGCTCATCGATCTACTTCATACAACAAACCTATATCCTTGGGATAGAAAGTTATCTCAAAAGCTATATCCAACCCTCGCAAAAGTAAGCGGGTCAAGTTGACGTTGAATCTGCATTCCTCTATCACTATAAACACTAAACGCAAACCACAAAGGTGCAACAAAACAAAAATGGACACAGAAAGCAAAACTCTAACATCTATTGATAGCCAAAACTTTTCTCTATCTCTCTTATTTTCTCAAACTAGTAAAATTAAGAAAGGAAAATAATCTTTGATCTAGTCATGAGTGTGCACCCTCATTACTTTATCAAGACGTTTTATGTTCTTAATACTTTCGGTTTCAAAGACAAACTCTACTAAACTCGAACTCCAACACAAAAAGCCATGACAAACCCACAACCCTCAGGTCATCCTAACGACGAACTGCTCTGATACCATAAATGTAACATCCCAATTTCAGCAGCTTAAAACTAATAAAAATAGGGAGTTTCATCATAGTTCCAAAACAGATAATCCAGTGTACACAATATAAATACAGTCTTACAAATGATATGACTATAAAAATATATCACTTATACACTTAAACTAAACTAATAAACTCTATACTACTGACCATTGCTAAAGCTCCCACTGGAAACCTCCTCTTCAACACTAAAACGATGGCTCTTCATCCTCCAGAAGTGCCTTTGACACTGCAACCACATCTGCTCCCACCGAATAGGTGATCATCGCAAAAGGAAACATACAACACAAGACAGGAACACAAAAAGCAAGGGTAAGCTAATCTGATTAAGGAATCATGCAGTTCAATTATAAACAGAAACCACGCAATCTTTCTCATTATCACCAGAATCATATAGACCACCACAACACATTTACATGACTCTAGACTCAATATCCGGATTATGTAAGCGACATCGGATCTCTTGGTGGCTTGCACCTGCGATGGTTCCCAAACTCTGCAGAGTTTGGACACAAGGGGTTATCACCCAACCACTCCCAGGGTAAGTCCCATCACCTCTATGGCGGATCGGGTCCATAGACCAGGACCTCCTGCTACTCCCCCCGACGTAATCCATCATACTCTACATGAGTCTTAATGGTTACTAGGAGCGTCAGGATACCAACCAAAATTGAGTCCTTATGTCCTTACATACACTAAAACATTCCTCTTAGAATTTCCCTTGAAATCCTAGTTCAACCACTTCTTCTCATATTCCAACTTCATGCAATTTCACCACACATATTACCAGTCATAACAATTCATGCATGTCATAACTAATTTCATATTTTAACATTCAAACATAGCTTCATCCATTAGAAACAAAGAAATAACACTCAACTGCAGGGGTTCTCGCCCAAGCTAGAAGGTCTCGCCTAGGCAAAAAGGCTTTCTCGCTTAGGCGAGTCATTCTCGCCTGAGCGAGGCTCAAAACAGAGAACAACCCAAACTCTGGGCGAATTCTCGCTCAGGCTAAGCTGTCTCGCTTAGATGAGAGTGACTCTCGCTCAAGCGAGACTGGCTCGCCTAGGCGAGATCTCGCGCAGAGATAGGGGATGAGTTTCTGGTGTTTTCGCTCAGGCGAGAGCTGCTCGTTTAGGCGAAAATACCATATTCCCAATCTGTTCTCACATGCAACAGTAAAGAAATCTAGCACAATCCAAGCATACACTCAATTACACAAGTCAAGCACTCATACAACAATCAATCATGTAATTCAAAGTCATCAGAATGATTTCTAGATGAAATTCAAGTAAAACAGTTAGCTTCCCTTACCTGTTATCCTGTTTAGAAAACTTTATAAACGTCAACGCCTTAAAAATGTCAACACCTCTAACTCCACATGATGCTCTATCTTACGCGAACGGAGAAACTGATCGGTCCAATTTGAAGAGCTCGTCGAGAGGATCAATCCTACGGTCTCGGTTCTTCAATCAGACGACCAGAGAAACAGAACCTCTAGAGAGAAGTCAGAGAACTCTAGAAAAGTGGTATCTAGAGAGATGGTGTGTTTTAAAATAATGAAACTCGTTTATAAAAATTCTATTTATACTAAAACCTTTTAATATTAAAATAATCGAGTCTCACTATTTTTAAACCACTATCACTTTTAAAACGCCATTTTCTAGGGTCTTACAATTATTATTTCTATTTTATTATTTAAAATTCGTAATATCCTGGCGGGATGTTACAATGCTCACTAAAGCATCCAAAACCACAAAGAGCTTCCATTGCACCGACTATCGCATGGCGGTAAGTACGCACCGCCAGGCGGTGTATCAGTTTCTGGACAGAACCCAAATTCTTCCTGCACCCGTGATAAACCTTAAACCCCCAAATTCCATTCTAGTCCATCACAAGCATAAAACTCACATCAAATCAATTTTCCATCATGTATTTTCGTCTAGTAAAATCATACAATTACCAATTTCATCATGATTATACTCCCAAAATCATATTACCAATTCACCCTAAACCAAACATGAACCCTTCATGTTATACACGTCCATTCAATCATCGTGAAAACATCAATAATGGCAATTATTATCAATTATTCAGTATCACCCATACAATTATACGTAGGGATTTTACAAGAACTCGCATTATATCACATAATTCAAATGAAATCATAGGAACATACACCATAGTATGTGTCGCCTGACAACTTCATCTGTGCCACCTGGCGGTTCAATTCAAAACCCAGAAATTGTGTTCAACGCACATGCATCGCCTGACGGACCTTCAAAGCCGCCAGGCGATTTTTGGAAATACTCCAGAAACGTGAAAACAGGTAAACGTTTGATCATGTAGAGGCACCATAGTCACACATCATGCTATGAAAAACATCATGAAATGGATACACATGTAAAGGAGCTCACATAACCTGGTTTCCTTGTTTCCAATTACCAAAACGTGTAATCCTTGTTGGTAGCAATGTCCCCCTTCTTGACTCCTTCTACTGTTCCAACGTCAATAGGCTTCAAAATTACCTCTTAACTCTCTTTTCCTGTGCAGATTGATTAAGAATATCCAAAGGAACTCTGCATCACCCTTAACTCACTATTATTCTTCCTAACAACTCTAATTTTAATGGTCTTGATAGCTAAAACGAAAATTCCATTAAAATGTGTTTAATGGTTAATCAATGGCCATTCTAAAGTGGTTTTCTAGCCCCTCCTCTTAGACGGCTAAGGTTTCTACTTCTTCACATTCATGCCAAAAAGAGATTTGGCAAAAACAAACTTATTCGCTTCAGTCAAGGTTTCAACACACAACCACACAATTACAAGGCCAATGCACAACTAATCAACCAATTCATATTTCGTGATAATTCTTATACTTCTAGGATTATATTATCACTCATCATGCTCAAGCATATTATCAAAATAATAAACAATTAAAATAACATACAATTGGCATACACAAAACTTGAACCCAAGTCCCCTCATAAAAACTAAGTACTCTCAACCATATGAGCTAATACTATTCCACATCATAAAAACCAACATCAATGCCATAAAGACTCCCACTACTCGCATTTATTTAATAATTATTTGTTTAATTATTTAAATTTCTTGGGTTTTACAATGGAGACCAGGTATCAAGAACATGCAGATTATGTAAATCAGACGATTACCCAGATTACCGTGCTAAAGAAGATACGAGTGAGAGACAAATCGGCTTTGTACAATGTTGTCAACGAGTCGAGCTTCGAGAAGATTGCAAATGTTGCATCTTTAAAGGAAGCATGGGATATTTTGGAGGTTGCATACAAAGGGAATGACAAGTCTGGTTTCAAGCTTTCAAAGAAGAGTTTGAATGCCTAAAGATGGAGGACAAAAAGTAGATAATCGAGTATATAAAACTCGGGTAGAGAAGGTGACCAACCAACTTGACAGGATGGAGAGCCAATGCCAACAAGTCGAGTTGTAGAGAAAATCTTGAGATCACTAACATATGATTTTGAGAGCATCGTATGCGCCATCGAGTAGTCGAAGGACTTGTAAATTCTCTTAGTGGAAAAACTTGTCGGGTCACTTGAGGCCCACAAAAAAAAAGGAAGAAGCACGAACCGCATGATCAAACACTATAGACGCAACTTGATTTGAATGAAACTCGGAATACTCAGGGTCGAGGTCCTAAAGGTAGAGGACCAGGTGGACATGATCGAGATGATGTTGAAGATGACATGGATTAGACCAGGCTACAGAACTGTCATGGTCGTGATCAAGAAAAGGGTCGAGCAGATCGATCCCTGTCAGAAATGGAATGCTTCAAGTGTGGCAAGCACGACCACTACGCAAGAGAATGTAGATCGGCAAGCTACTACAACTATGGCAAGACTGAGCACATAGCATAGTTTTTAGTGTGAGTTTTTTCCAACATGGACAACATATCTATTGGAACAATGGAGTTAGGACCCACAATACCATTAGAACTTTTTTCAAAAACTTTCTTGGACAACATTTTCCTGATGAAACTTTTAATTTTGTGTTAATTGTAATAGTTTAGACACTTTAGTAATATTAGTTAAAATTGTAAATCCAGAACTTTGTTGGAATATATGTGAACTATTATGAAAATTTTCTACTTTTCAGGTTGGAAAATTGTAATTACAGCAAAATAAAAAAAACAGCAGCTTTTAATATCTGTCGTTTCACTTCTAGACATCAAAGGGCGTCGACTATTGTAGAGTCCATCGTCCTTTGACATTTGTCAGTGCAACGACAGACGTCAAAAACTACTATTTTTTAGCTTTGAAAAGTCAGGTTTTCTAAGAAATCGATGTTAAGGGACGTCGGGGTTGCACTCCGACGTCAATTTTGATGTCACCCGATACAACATCAGAGTTTGAGAATACTTTAAAAGTAAAAAATAACTGACATTAAAAGCCTTTTTGTATTAGTGTATTATGACCTTCATTGCGACAATAAAACATTTTTGTGGTTTAGGCTGAAGTGGTTGATCCATTTCATTATGGAAACAAATAGTTGTTGACCTACTAAATGAGTTATGGTGCATTCGTGGTTTTGAAATAAAATTTGGTCTTGCATAAGTGGACCTATAATCTCCATTTCTCAACCATCTCATTCATCCTATCATCTCTCAACATAATTTCTCATCTCAATCATCATATCAACAAGTACCCTCCACTTACATGGTTTTTCCACCTCACCAAACATTTGGTCCAAGCTCGTCAAATGTGTTCGCCACCTCTACCATGACACCATCATCTGCCTACAATCCAGGTTCTTCATCCATGCATTATTATCGACAATAATGCCTTCCTAGGAATCACAAAATCCAATTGAGATTACTCAAGCTAAACACAATGATGAAGATAATGCACCACCCGAACAGAACCACAAAAGATGACTAAGAAGACTTAGAAGAAGACCACCATGTGATAATGGTTCATAGAGATAAATGTACTTATCTTAAATATATAATAAAATTTTGGGTTAAATATGTTTTTGGTCCCTCAAGTTTGAGCAAAATTTGGGTTTAGTCCCTCATCAAAACTTTTGACCAATTTAGTCATTCATCTTCCAAAATGCGTGACTTTAGTCCTTTTAACCAAATTTTGTTAAGTTTATCTGACATTTCAAGCGCATTTCATGATAGTATTTAAATTATTTATACTGTTTGACACATTTTTGCTTCAATGTTAACTTAAATACTATCATGAAATGCGCTCGAAACGTCAGATAAACTTAACAAAATTTGGTTAAAAGGACTAAATTCACACATTTTGAAAGATGAAGGACTAAATTGGTCAAAAGTTTTGATGAGGGACTAATTCCAAATTTCACTAAAACTTGAGGGACCAAAAACATATTTAACCCTAAAATTTTTATAAATGTAGACAATGTAACATCCCTTCTTAATAGCTTAAAACTAATAAAATCAAACACTTCATCATAAAATCAAACACTTCATCATATCAATTACTAACCATCAAAGCCATATAATATGCTTAGCATCAATCATAAAACATTTAAAAATAACTAAATAGTATAAACAAGCAAAACAAGGCATTTAGCGCTCAGCGCCATTTGCCTCGCGAAAATTGGTGCTCAGTAACATCATGTCACCGCTTAACGCTAGAACATTCAGAAAAGCTGACGCTCAACGGCAAAGACTGGCACTCAATGTCACACTAATACTACTCAACGTTGTATTAGTTGACAACATGTGCATTTGATGATTTTTGAGGACCTTAGACTTGTTCCATTACTTAAATTGGTACTCCTTCCTTAGTACATTGGTTCAAAATAATTTTAATACATGAAAGAGGGTACCAATTTGTTTAATTTCTTAGATTCAAAATCTCCCAATCAACACATAAACACACAAAAATGTCAATACAAGATCATTCATCCAAAATACATCAACATGAAACTGATTCATCATAACAACTCAATTTTATCTTAAAAAATACAACCAATCACAACATGCAAAACATTAATTTATCAAACTCACGCACAAAAAAGAAAACTAGCTTCCATTACCTAACCAAGCAGCTTAAGAGACCCAACGAATATACGAACCCTAAAACATCTTTATAGCTCCACAAGATGTTCTATCTATACCTAAGAATCACACAAGAACGATCAGGACATACCGTTATGATTAATGATCAACAGAGACTCAAATTACTAATCAAAACCTCACATGCAACCAGAAGAAGGGTCACATGCAAGCCAGGATGGAAAACCCACAAGAAAACAAGTTGAAAACAACTTACACGGTTGAAGAAATTGATCGGTCCAAATTGAATAGCTCGCCATGAGGATCACTCCTACGATCTCAAATCTTCAATCAGACAAAGAGGACGAGAACTCCTATAAAGAAGTCAGATAGAAAAGTCGCTTTTAAAGAGATTGTGTGTTTTAAAATAATGCAACTTATTTATAACAATTCTATTTATACTAAAACCTTTTAATATTAAAATAATCGAGACTCATTATTTTTAAACCACTATCTCATTTTCTAGGGTTTTGCACATGAGTATTTTTACTACTATCTCATTTGCTTTTTCCAACAATTATATTCTTAAAATTAATGAAATGTAAATTTTTAAAAAATATTGTATTAATTTTATAATAAACCATATTATTATTATTATTATTATTTTCTCATCAACTTTAGATGCTTTTTATTTATTTAGTACATGATTTTTGTTTATTTAATTCAGAAAAATAATTAAATTAAAAAAATAGTTAAATGCAAACAAACTAGTAACTTGAGTGATAAAAGTGAAAAAAAAAAAAGAAGCCAAAAAGGAGAATCCTTTTATATATAGGTACAGATAATACATGTAATTTTTTAGTTAAAAATTCACTACAATTATGTCATTTATTCAAAACAAAAACTATTTTTTTCATTAAAAAAATGTAAAAAAACCTAACTAAATTAACTCGTAACCCGAATAACTCGAATTCAACTAACTTATAAATTAAACGACCAAATATGAATTTTAAAATATTAAATTCAAGTTACACTGAATTGATCAAGCTGGGTTCGAATTCAATCCAACCTAATTGATGCTCACCCTTGTTGCTAACGATTGCTATCATAATAAAATATTATTTGTAAATAACTATTCGTAAAAAAAAACATATAAAACGAAAGTTGTGTTCATACATAATGACATAATCAAAATAAAATTTATGAAAATTGTACTTTATGAGCACAACTTTTGTGATTCTAATTTTAAATTGGAAGTTGTTTTCACATATTATGATTTTAGTAAACACCTGATGGACTTAGAACACGACTTCTAATTCTAAAAACTATTGAAAGTCGTTTTCCAATTTCATGACTTTAGTAGACGATGGTGTATTCCCTCTATACATTTTCTTACTTTTGATTTTGAAAATTAAATTTCGAAATCGTCTTTCAAACCCATATTTTTGCGAAGTTGTCGACGAAGTGTTTGCCTTGGACATGACTTACCCCAAATTGTGTAATATTTTTTGAAATCTGCTCGTTCTAAATTTGTAATTTATGTACCAAAAATACATCATCTATTATAATATATGGAAATATAATAAATATAACAAAAAATATTAAATGAGTCCATTGATACATCGATTAAACAAGTCTAACAATATTCATTAAACGAGTTTATCCATACAATCAATAGGCAAGTATAACAAAAAATAAAACTTAAACAAGACATTTCACACATTGATTACATGAGTCTAGGAATACTCATTAGAAAAGTCTGTTCAAACACCGATTAGACGAGTTTACCAACGACATACATTAATACATTAGATAAGTCTATTTATACACATATTAGACAAGTCTACTAATACAATGATTTTGTTCATTCACTAATTAGACAAGTCTTACAATACACTTTAGACAAGTTTGAAGAACCACTAATTAGATAACTTTGTCCATACCCTAATTAAATGAGTTTAGGTAAAATCATTACATGAGTCATTTCATACATTGATTAAATAAGTCTAATAATACTCATTAGACAAGTTTGTCCATACACTACTAAAGATGAGTCTATCAACAAACACTACACCAATTTGTTCATACACTAATAAGATGAGTTTAGCAAAATACATTAGATAAGTATTTTCATACACAGATTGAACAAGTATATTAATACACGTTAGACGAGTTTGTCCACTCAATGATAAGACTAGTCTTGTAATACACATTAGACGAGCTTGAACATACACTAATTAGATGAGTCTAGCAATACACATTATATGAGTGTATCCATATACTATGAGATAAGTATAGCAACACATAATAGAAGAGTTTATAAATGCATTAATTAGGTGAGTCTAGAAATACACATCAAACAAGACTTTTCATGCACTTATTAAACGAGTATAGTAAAAAATATTACATGAGTCTAGCAATACACATTAGACGAGATTGTGGATAAATTAATTAGAAGAGTATAACAAAAAGATATTAGACAAGTCATTTCATACACTGATTAGATGAGTTTAAATACTTTGATTGGATGAGTTGTCGATGAATTGATTAGATCAGTCTAGTAATATACATTAGACAAGTAATTCATATATTGATTAGATGAGTCCAATAATATATATCAGGCAAGTTTTTTCATACACAGATTAGACGAGTCTATTAATAAACATTAGACGAGTATCTTCATTCGCTAATTAGATGAATATTGCAATACACATTAGATGAATTTGTTCATACACTAATTAGATGAGTTTAGCTACACATTAGACGAGTTTTAACATACACTGATTATATGAATCTAATAATGCGCATTATATGAATGTGTCCATATACTTATGAGACCAAGCTAACAATACATATTAGAAGAGTTTATCGATGCATTGATTAGACGAGTTTAAAAATATACATCAGACAAGATTTTCCATGCACTTATTAAACGAGTATAGTAAAAAATATTACACGAGTCTAACAATACACATTTTACGAGATTGCAGATACACTAATTAGAAAAATATAATAAAAAAGATATTTGACGAGTCATTGCATACATTGATTAGATAAGTTTACAAATACTTTTGTTAGACGAGTTGTTGATGAATTAATCAGATCAGTCTAGCAATACACATTATACAATTCATTTATATATTGATTAGACGAGTCTAACATTAGATATTAGATGAATTTGTTGATGCACTGATTATACGAGTCTAACAATACACATTAGACCAATATGTCCATACAGTGATTTGTATTTATAACGAATATATTCTACATATTTCTACATAGTCTATCATTTATATTTTTAGAGAGTTTACTCTATGTTTTTTAACATGTTATATCCTTTGCATTTTTACAAAATCAACTCTTTACATTTTTATATATTTTTTAACATGTTATATCCTTTATATTTTTACAAAATCTACTTTTTACATTTATATATATATATATATATATATATATATTATAAACTTATGAATAGTTTTCACATTGAATTTATTCAAAATTTAATTATAATTTTAAAAATGTTAATATTTTTTAATATAATACATATTTAAATAATTTTTAATATAATATATATTTACTAACTTAAAAAGACATACACAAAATAATATCAACCCTCGTATTTAAAACTAGTTTCAATAGAAAAAAAAATGATTATTTGACAAAGTATTTTTTGACAAACTTTGACAAACAACCATTTTTAATAAAAAAAATCCTAAAACTTTATTATTTGATTCTCTTAATTTCTATAAAAAAAATAAAAAATTACTTTATTTGATAACTTTGTCAACCAAATATTTGTCAAAACATTATTTTCCTAAAAAAAAACTTGTCTTTTAGTTTCACACCCAGTGCTATAACAAAAAGCTAGTTGTATTAATTTGCTAGGTTAAAACGAGAGTGCTAGGCTACTCGCACGATACTCTTGATATATTTTTATTAGTTAAATTTATAAAATCATGAGTTAGATTTATTAACATAAAATGAAAATTGTATGCTTTTATTTTTTATAAATGTGAAGTGATTATAATAATGTAGCTGAGAAGATGTGTTTGAAAAAAAAGTGATTGTGTAAAATGAGGAAAGCAAAGTCATATTTTGCTCACGCTCTGAATAGAATTGTTATACAGCAGCAGTAGTCAACAATATGAGGTGTCTCATCTTCCACTAATTTTCCAACGACAAGAACGGGACGTACTTGATTATAAACGGAATTTGTTTGGGCGGTGATGGCGTTTTCGTGAATGAATGACATCACATTGGATTGCACCAATCCCTTAAATAAAACGACGCCGTGTCACATCATCCCATCCTCATCAACTATGTTCAATTCCACGCCCTCAAACATGCCTCCTTCTTTTTCTTCACATTCATTTACTCTGTTATTTTCTTCTTTTTGTATGTATTTATTTTTATTTTAGTTAACGTTTTATTGATATAGTAATTAGAAAACAACAATAGTTTATTTAGAATAAAACTTAATTAGATGAAGTTATGTCACCGGTGCTTTAATAAATTTTATCAATCAAAATTAAAACTTTGCTTTTTATAATTGGCGCAATAATTTTTATTAAAAGTCAATAGAAATTATGAAAACATTGTTTCCAGTTTGATTGATGAGCATCATTAACATTTTAGTGTTGTTCAATTTGTTACGCTTGAGATTGTTGCGAAGAAGACATGTTTATTGGAACTACTTATTTAACATGGTTTAGAGAACTTTAATACTATTAACGTGTTTTAGGGACATATCAATAAAACTATAAGGATGAAATTTATTAATAGTAATAGGAAGAAAACATAGCACCTGAATAATGAGTGTAACATAAAATGAGAGAAATGTATGTGTTCTTAAACATAAAGAAAAAGGACCAACAAGTCTCGCTCAACAAAAATAGAAAAAACAGAAGAATAATATGCATTAGACCAATAAATACGAATTGGAACATTTTATTAGTATGTCTAAACATAATCTACTTAATATAAGTAAATTGTGTGATAGTAAACATAATGTCTCTTATCAATATTTATGTATATTAAAAAACTATGATGAAGCTATCATTTAAAGGACAAAATAAATTTACGTGAAACCATCGTATAAAAAGGTAATGTTAATAATAAAAAAAAAAAAAAAAAAAAAAAAAAAAAAAAAAAAAAAAAAAAAAAAAAAAAAAAAAAATAAACTAAAAAAAAGAAAAATTAAAAAATAAAAAAAAAAAAAAACACTCAATGAGCATGACATAAGTGTGATCATATTAGCTTGAAATTAATCTCAAAACGGCAAAATTTTAATCTTATAAGATACTCACCTAAATGTCACTGAAAAAGTCTACTCTATGTGAGACATGGATGAAATGCTAAACAATTAAAATATATTTTTCTTCGATTAAAATATAGTTTTTCATCTAGAAGTAGGAGAGTGGATAATGATTATATAATGAACTCTAAGTTTATTATTTTGGTCGTTTCAGCAAAAAATCCTTGAAGATTTTATTTCCTTTTTTTTACACTCTTATAGTAGAGTATTATGAGGTTTAAATTAAATGTTTGCTTTGGAAATTGTGAATGTACTTGGAATCAAAGATCATAAGAGTTGTTTATGTGGTGTAAAAATGTTCACATACGATTAGTTTCTAGTTGTTATAAGATAATAGTAATGATTTTTCTCAATTTTGAAATTTCCTTGTTATTTATCTATTGATAAGATAATTCTCAAGAGTAGAAGGGATTGATGTTCTTCACAATAATACTTTTTTTTTTTCTGATGAAGAAAGTCCGTCTACAAGAGATAAAATATATTATCTAGTCATAATATACCACAAAACACAAGATCAACATGAAATATGTTCCTTATCATAAGAATAAAACATTCAAGCGTTTTTTTTTTTTGAATTTTATAAAAACATTTGAAACAAATACTTATCTATTATATAACTGAAAATTTTGAAGAGTGCATAAATAGTTGTTTTATTAATTATTAAAATTTATAGTAAAATTATAAAAAATAATTATTTATTAATTTTTATAATATTATAATTACTTAATAAAAACACTTAGTAATTTTTCATGAAGATAACTACTACTTACTTATCACCCATTATAAAATCAAGGGTTAAATATGTTTTTGGTCATTTAACTTTCAGTAAATTTTGAAATTAGTCAATTTCAAAACTTTGGACCAATTTAGTCATTCATCTTTTACAATACATGGATTTAGTCCTTTTAATAAAATTTTGTTAAATTTATTTGATATTTCAAGCGCGTTTCATACTAGTATTTGACTTAACATTAAAGCAAAAATGTGTCAAACAATATAAACAACTCAATTACAATCCTAAAATGCGTATGAAACATCAAATAAACCTAACAAAATTTGATTAAAAAGACTAAATCTACATATTTCGAAAAATGAAGGACTAAATTGGTCTAAAGTTTCGAAATGGACTAATTCTAAAATTTACTGAAAGTTAAGGACCAAAAACATATTTAACCCTAAAATCAATAAAATTAGTTTTTTGTGTTTATAAGAATAACAATGGTAAAAAAAATGTGAAAGAAAAATAATTACACAAATGAATATACATTATGAATTTTTATAAATAAATATAATTTTTATGAGGAGATAAAGTTATAATAAAAGTACAAATAGAAAACTAATTAAGGTAACAATTACAAATAAATTTGATGATACCATCATGTAAACTAAATTTATTATGTTTTATAATAATGATCTTAAAAATATAAAAAACATTAGTGTTTTATCCATGCGATGACAGCCATTAAACTCAAATAAATGCAAGTATCATTATCGAAATCTTTCACTAACATAATAGAGAAAGGTTTTGGAAGAATGTTTTCAGCCTAATCTCAACATTGCATCAAATAACGTTTTCACTTTTTATATTTACAATTTAATTATTATCGTTTCACGACTTTTATCATTTAAACTTTTGATCATCTAAATTTTCAAATTTAATACACTTTATTATCCGTTAAATTTCTAACACAATAATCACATTTCATTGAAAAAGATTAAAACAAAAACCAAAGTCATGACAATTAAGAGCATCTCCGATACAGTTTCTGCAAAATCTTAATTATGATTGTTGCCAAAAATATATATTTCTAAAAAAATGTTATTTTAGTTTTTATAACCAAAGTATTAAGCAAACTTAACTTCTTATAAGAATCTAAGGATAATTGGTGTTTAAGGTGTAAGTGAATGCACATGTGGAAGGAGAAAACGCTGAAATCCGAAGAGGTTATCCATAAATAGAAAATGTTAGTGAAGTCACAGTCTACAAAATTAGTTATACCGTAATGGCACAATACCCGGTAAAGGTAGGGCAGTGAAGACAAAATAAAAACTTACCTAATGCGTTGAAACCATTAATTTCATATTATTAATATTAATCAATTATCTAACGCCCAATCTGTTCTCATCAATGTGTAAGGAAACGCCACCTAGCCACTAACATTTCATACATAGGGTTAAATAATAAAGGAATATTTTAGCTTTTAACCTTTGGTAAAACTACAAGAAATTTCTATTTTCATATATTAGTTCAATATTTTTAAATTAAGTAAAAGATTAAATATTAAAAATATTTATTTATTGATAGCGATAAAGTTATGTATTAATGTATGTGATGTAATATATATTTATTGCCAAAATAAAAATTCTATGTATTCAAACAGATAAATTAAAGAAGTAAGACTTTAGAAGTAAAAAATTATGAAGTAATTAATTAAAGTAGATATACTTTTTTTGGTATGAATCACATCACATTATTATTATTAGTACATATTTGGGATAAAAATTCAAAAATCAGTAAGTAAAATCATTCATGCCAATTGATGCATGCGTTTGCTGATGTTGATATATTTTTATATTGTCTCCTATAGTGAATTATTGTCATAAAATTAATAAATATTAACTTTTGTAGTAATAAATTTTAATTTGTTAATAATATAATACACTAATAGTTTATTAAAATAAAATTTAATAGTTTGATTCTTAAAACATGTTTCATATAATGATTATTTGAATGCATAATTAAAACTGTGAAAATAGTTTTTTTATGCAATTAGAGATAATTGCATATAAATAACTTCTTCATTTTATGATTTTGTTAATTAATTAATTAATTAATAATATAAGATTTTGTGAAGGAAAGGTATGAAAGTAAAATACTTGATGGATTTTTTTATTAGTTGTTTTTACTTGTGTTTTGACAATTTGGCATTTCTCTCATCCCTGGAGAGGTCAGAACAGGACAGTATGCCACCAACCCACAAAAGAAAGCTAAAACTGAAAGGCAACACTGCTTAAAACCAGCAACCAGCAGGAGAGAGAGAGAAAGACACAAAGATAGAGAGAGAAACACAAACACACAGACAACATTGTGTGTTGTGTGTGAGCACAAAACACAGAGATCCAACCAACATGGGGTGACACACACAATTTTTAGCAAATAATAATAAAAAACACACCTTGCCTGAACTAGTTCATCGCCGCCACTGGAAATCAGAATCTAATACATAAAAGTTTCAATCTTTTACCGTCATTTTTGGTGAGTAGCTTCATATCTCAATTATTCGCTTTTTTGTTTTTCACTCCTTCAGGGATTGATCTCTTTCCCATGCCTCTTCACAATTCAATTCAATTCAATTCAATTCTCCTTTTGTATTGATCTTCAGTTTTTTCTTTTTTTGCTCTATGCTTTAATTTTAAGTTTAATCATCTGGATTTGATTGATCAGGTAGTTTGGGTTATATGGGAGCCATCTCACGAATGATCATCATAATTCTTGTTCAAATTTGAACACGGATTCATGAGAATTCATCTTCTGAAGCTTTGAAATATTTCATTTTCTTGTTAATTTGCCAAATTCTGATATATTTTTACTTATATTTTAGTTTTGGGTCTTCTGTTGTTTTAATTGGATTTTGTTTTTTGATCAGGTAGTTTGTGATTATTCCGGCATGTCGGGAGCTATTTGGTCATTCAAGTTTGGAGGTTGATTGAGTTGGAATTGATCAGGTATTTTTGTTCTGTTGCAGATCATTTTTGAAAGGAGAAAAAAGACACGGCTTCGATTTGTCTGTAACTGAACGTCTGTTTTCCTTTGGTTTTGTTTGTTGTTCCAGGGAAAACACAAGAAGAAACTGTGTGGACTTCTTTGACTTTGCAGTTACTTCTTCGAAACTTTGAAGGGTTAAGTTCCTGTAACATCAGAAGACAAAGTTCTGCTGTCCTTTTTCTGGAGCAATGGCGACTTTGTCACATGCAAACTCTAGGAGAATGTATTCATGGTGGTGGGACAGCCACATAAGCCCCAAAAACTCAAAATGGCTCCAGGAAAATCTGACAGGTAATTCCTTTTATCTCTCTTCAGCTTTTGGAAGTAAGTATATTAAACATGTTAACTATTGTTGTTCATGACTTGACACCTTCACTCACTCAAACCATTTATTGATTTGTTATATAAAGGGGAAATATATGTATCTGACATGGAGTAGAAATCAAATCTATTCCTCTTTCATTTCTGTTTTTGAAAATCTCTTTCATTTCTTTGATATCTTATATATTTATTGAGATTGTTATGACTAGAAGGCCTTCAAAATTACAGTCCATAGATGTTCTCTCTGCTAAAACCTTTATAAAGCACTGGCCAACAAAAATATATATCATCTTCGGTGATATCGTCCACAACAACATAACTCGGTTTAAATCTGTTTTCAGTTTCACTTCAAAATTTACTGGCACTTGTGTGATGCACTAAAGTTGAAACTTCATTGGCATATAATCATTTTTCTCAATCTGCAAGGGTATATATATTTTCAAATCATATTTGTTTGTTGATATCTTCTTCAAAATAGTTTTCTATGTATAGCTATAGATGTTGAAGCATGAAGATATGTGATTTATTTTTTTACCAAAATATTAGTTCTTGTCTCTGGGGACATGTTACATGTTCTGTAAGTGCTAGTTTGCTGACACAGGTCTATTTACTTTATTGTCAATTGTGTCATTTATTTGCTTAATCAAGTTATCATCCATTTGGTGGTTCTGTTTTAAGGACATTTGAACTTAATACAAGGATATTTCCTCTTGCTCAGATATGGATGCCAAGGTGAAGCAAATGATTAAGCTTATTGAAGAAGATGCAGATTCTTTTGCAAGGAGAGCAGAAATGTATTATAAAAAACGGCCAGAGCTTATGAAAATGGTTGAAGAGTTTTACAGGGCATATCGGGCATTGGCTGAGAGATATGATCATGCAACTGGAGTTATCCGCCATGCCCATAGGACCATGTCTGAGGCATTTCCTAATCAAGTTCCTATGATGCTGACAGATGATTTACCTACAGTTTCTCCTCCGGATACAGAGCCACACACTCCAGAAATGCGCCACTCTTCACGTTCCTTTCTTGATTCAGATGAACCACAAAAGGAGGCTTCTGCTCACTTCCATGTTATAAAAAAGAATGGTGGTTATTCTGGCGAACCTGATTCTTCTTTGAACAAAACAGGTTTGAAACAGCTCAATGATCTCTACATCCCTGGAGAACAGGAAAATCTTACACAGTTTGCAGAAAGGAATGCCAGAAGGGGGCTCAATTTTTTTGAGACACAGGAGAGTAGTGAGCTAAACAATGGAAGCAACAATACTAGGTCTCACATCTCGTCTGAGTCTGAACGTGTGACAAAGGCTGAGACAGAAATTTTGGCCTTGAAGAAAGCCATTGCCAAATTAGAGGAGGAAAAGGAAGCTGGCTTGCTTCAGTATCAACAGTGTTTAGAGAAGCTGTCTAATCTCCAGTTAGAATTGTCTAGCGCACAAGAGAATTCTAAAAGACTTGATGAGCGAACAAGTAAAGCTGAAGCTGAAGTTCAAGCCTTGAAGGAAACCCAAATTAAATTACAGGCTGAAAGTGAAGATAGTCTTCTTCAGTATCAGGAGTGCTTGGAGAAAATAGCAAAGCTAGAGGAAAATATTTCTTCTGCGCAGACAGAAGCCGGAGAACTTAATGAAAGAGCTAACAGAGCAGAAAATGAAACTGAGTCCCTAAAGCAGGACCTTGCTAGAGTAGAAGCTGAAAAGGAAACTATCATTGTTCAATATAAACATTGCTCGGAGACACTATCAAAGTTGGAGGAGAGATTAGACGAAGCCGAGGAAAATGCAAGAAGGACTAAGGAGCATGCCACTGTAGCTGAAAATGAAATTGGGGCCTTGAAACTACAAGTTACTAAACTTAATGAAGAAAAGGAAGAAGCTGCTCTCCGTTATCAGCAATGCTTGGAGATAATTTCCGGTCTGGAATATAAACTCTCTTGTGCTGAAGAGGAGGTGCGTAGGCTAAATTCCAAGATAGATGATGAGGTAGAAAAATTACAGAGTTCTGAGAAGAAGTGTCTTCTCTTGGAGACATCAAATCACAATCTGCAGTCTGAGTTACAATCTTTGGCACAACGAATGGGGTCTCAAAGTGAAGAACTTAATGAGAAGCAGAAAGAATTGAGTAGACTTTGGGGTTGCATGCAGGAGGAGAGATTGCGCTTCATTGAGGCTGAAACCGCTTTTCAAACTCTTCAGCAGTTACATTCTCAATCTCAGGAAGAGCTTAGATCTCTTGCTGCTGAACTTCACAGTAAAGTGGATACACTGGGGAACGTGGAATCACGTAAGCAGGCTTTAGAGGATGAAATACACAGGGTCAGTGAGGAAAACAAAATCCTAAATGAGGTCAAAATTTCTTCATCGTTGTCAATAAAAAATTTGCAGGATGAGATTTTGAATTTGAGGGAGACAATAAAGAAACTTGAACAGGAGGTGGAGCTGCGAATTGATGAAAGAAACGCACTTCAGCAAGAAATTTACTGTCTTAAAGAGGAGCTTAATGATCTGAATAAAAAACATGAAGCCATGATGGAGGAAGTCAGGTCAACTGACTTAGATCCACAATGCTTTGGACCATCTGTTAAAAAACTGCAAGATGAAAACTTAAAGCTGAAGGAAACATGTGAGGCTGACAAAGGAGAGAAAGAAGCTCTTTTGGCAAAATTGGAAACCATGGAGAAAATTCTGGAGAAAAATACTGTCTTAGAAAATTCCCTTTCAGACTTGAATGCTGAGCTGGATAGTGTCAGAGGAAAGGTAAATGTGTTGGAAGAAACATGTCAGTGTCTACTAGTTGAGAAATCCAATCTTGCTGCTGAGAAGGCCACCTTGTTTTCTCAGTTACAATCCACAACTGAAAAGCTGGAGAGGCTCTCAGAAAAGAGCAACCTGTTGGAAAATTCACTATTTGATGTGAATGCTGAACTTGAAGGGTTAAGGATGAAGTCCAGGGTGTTAGAAGATACATGCCAGTCACTTGACCATGAGAAGTCCAGTATCTTTCAAGAGAAAGAAACCTTAGTTTCACAGATGAACATCACTCATCAAACACTGAAAGATCTTGAGAAACTGCACAGTGAATTGGAGTCAAAGCATTTGGAACTAAAAGGAGAAAGAGAGTCTGCACTTAAAAAGGTAGAAGAACTTCTAGTTTCCCTATATTCTGAGAGGGAAGAGCATTCCAGAGTTTTGAAATTGAATGAAGATGAATTGGCTGAGAAGGAATTACAAATTCATATTCTACAAGAAGATAACAATTGCAAGAAAAAGGATTATGAGGAGGAACTGGACAGAACTATACATGCTCAAATTGAAATTTTCATCTTGCAGCAATGTATTGACGATCTGGAAAAAAAGAATTTCTCCATTCTGGTTGAGTGTCAGAGACTATTGGAGGCTTCCAAAATGTCAGACAGAATGATATCTAAATTGGAGACTGAGAATGTTCAAAAGCAGGTTGATGTGAATTCTCTGTCTGAGAAAATTAAAATACTAAGGGTTGGGTTGATTCAGGTGTTGAAGACTCTTGACTATAACAGTGGGCATTTCTGTGAAGATATGCTTGAAGAAGATCAAATGCTTTTGAACCAGATATATGAAAAACTTCAGGAGAGGCAGAAATCTTTTGACACAATTTTCAATGAAGGCCAAAAACTGGCCATTGAGAATTCAATTCTGATTACATTCCTTGAGCAGTTAAAACTAAAGGTAGAAAATCTAGTGACACAAAGAGATGACCTTGATGAGCAGTTCAGTATCCAGTCTCAGCGGTTTTTGGCGTTGCAAATAGAGGTTCAGAAGATACTGGAGAAGAACCAAGAGTTGAAGTTGACAATAAGCAAAGGAGAAGAGAGAATGGAAGTAATGACAGCTGAAATAGGCAACCTACAGAAGAAGCTGTCAGACATGGAAAAAAATCACAACAATTTACAGGAGGATAGTCACAAAATATTGGAAGAGAAGAAGTCCTTGATGAGAAGTTTTCTAGATCTGGGTGAAGCGAAAAGTAACTTGGAAGAAGAAATGTGTTTCATGATCCATGAGACAATAGCTCAGTCCAATATTTCCCTTATTTACGAGAATATTATCTTTGAAAAACTCCTGGAACTTAAAGAGCTAGGTGAGGATCTTGATAAACATTGTTCAGCAAATAATGACCTCAAGGAGAGATTAAAAGTTATGGTGGGAAAGTTAGAGAATGAAGAAATGGAAAATTCACATCTTAGAGAGTCATTTATAAAGTCAAATGTTGAACTGCATTTAGTTCAATCTATCAATGATGAATTAAGTTGTCAGATTAGGGATGAAAGGGAAATGTTGAATCAAAAGGAAAATGAGCTTTTGGAAGCCGCTGAGATGTTTCATGTTTTACATGCTGAGAAAACGGAATTGCAAAGAATGGTGGAAGATCTGAAGATTAAGTATGATGAAGCAAGGGTGACGCTCGAAGAACAGGCTAATCAAATTTTGAAATTGTCCTCAGACAAGGACCGTCAAGATGAAGAGGTAATTTGCCTGTGTGAAGTGAACCAGAAGTTGGAGTCTGAAATACGGCACCTACGTCAAGAGCTTGGAGAAACTAAACTGAGGGAAAATAAGCTAAGTTATGAAGTACTTGAGGGAAGAAATGAGATTGAACAATGGGAAACTCAGGCTTCAACACTCTTTGCTGAGCTGCAGATTTCTGCTGTCAATGGAACATTATTTGAAGGAAAGGTCTCTGAGCTAGCTGATGCTTGTGAGAATCTTGAACACAGAAACTACTCCAAAGACATGGAAAGCGAACATCTGAAAGAAAGAGTTAGCAAGCTGGAAATCGAAAATGGAAGACTATCTGGTCAATTAGCTGCTTATGGCCCTGCTGTCAGTGCTTTGAATGACAGTATAACAGCTCTGGAGATGCAGACTCTTGCACATGCAAAACCTGATGACTGTGAAGAAACAAAGGTATTGAAATATCATTTTAGTATTTGGTCGCAACATTATTATAGCTTGTCTGAGTGATTCCCTTGGGCCATAATTTGACAGTTTCGGGGGTGGGTTAGATACTCATTCTTCTTTCACTCTATGAGCTTTGAGGCACTTTAATGGATTCTTGAGCTAGATTCCAAATTTCAACCAAATTATGAAGTATCGCTGTCTTTACTTTCTTGGATGCACAAATATGACTTCGTAATACCTTTTATCTCATGAAATTGGGTGGAATGGCGTCTGGTTTTGTAACTACTTTTTAAATCTATTAAGTAAAATAAACTAGTCTTTTTCTCCATGAATTCTTCATGCAAAAATTTGCTTTATAGTATTCAATGCTAGAGAACATTGTAGAAAGATAAGCTGCTTTTTTTGGGTCGGTGCCAGATCATTGCTTTTGCTTGGTGATTGCGTAATCATGTGAAATGAATTTCTTCTCAAACTGGAACGAACTATTATTTCATTTATTTTATTGATATAATTTTGTTACAATCATCATTTTCAGGCTAAAGTATTGGTGGGTAATGAATTCACTGAAGATGGTCAACAAGCAGACCAAGATAAGACAGTTATGGCACCAGAGGCACTCCCTGGCTTCCAAGATATGCAGAGAAGGATCAATGCTATTGCAATGGTAGTAAAGCAGTTAAATGAAAGTTTCAAACTGAAGAATCAAACTAGAGAGATACAAGAGTTAAAATCTGGAAATACCCGGCATGGAGAGAATATTCAAGCAAGCAAGCATGTTACTCAAGACCAAGGAAAGACCCCGGTTACAGAGATTGAAGTTTTGCCTAAAGACATCATGCTAGATCAAATATCTGAATGTTCATCATATGGGATAAGTAGGAGGAGAGAAATTCTTGAGGCTGATGATCAGATGCTTGGGTTGTGGGAAACAGAAGATAAGGATGGCGCTGTTGGAAAGCAAGTTGAAAAGACACAAAGGATGGCTTCTGAAGTTGGAGGCAATCATCAAAGAGGAACAACCAAGGAACCCAAAAATAAATACCCTTCAAAAGATTCCTTGGTGGAAAAAGAGTTGAGTGTGGACAAGTTAGAGATCTCGAGAAGATTGACACTGCCACGGGATGAAGGGAACCAAACAAAGATTTTAGAGAGACTTGATTCTGATGCACAGAAGTTAACAAACCTTCAAATCACCGTACAAGATTTGATGAAGAAGGTAGAGGTTAATGAGAAGAACACAAAAGGAAAAGGTGTTGAGTTTGATGGAGTAAAAGGGCAACTTGAAGCATCCCAGGAAACCATCACAAAGTTGTTTGACACCAACAAGAAGTTGATGAAGAATGTGGAAGAGGGTACCTTGTCATCTGTCGGGAAGAGTGCAGGAGAGTCAAATGAAAGTGGAAGTGTCAGCAGAAGGAGAGTCTCGGATCAAGCAAGGAGAGAATCAGAAAAGATAGGACAACTGCATTTGGAGGTGCAAAGGTTACAGTTTCTACTGCTGAAACTTGGTGATGGAAAAGAAAGCAAAGAGAAAACGAAAAGCAGTGATCGAAGTCCAAGAGTGCTTTTGCGAGATTATCTTTATGGTGGGACGAGAAGCAACAACCAAAAGAAGAAAAAGCTACCATTTTGTTCATGTGTGCGACCTCCCACCAAGGGAGATTGATTGTTAATTTGTTACCTTATAGCTTTCTTGTTTGTAAAATTTTCTCTCTAAAGATGCATTGAGACCCTCCTACATATTTTGATCTTTGTACATGTTGTGCCTCATTTACTCATAAGAAGAGGCAAAGGCTAGGACGGAATTTTCACAATTTTTTCTCTGTAATATGAAATTCTGAATAATCACCTCCTTTTTTCTACCTGGTTTAGATGAGAAATGAGTGTTTAGTGTTGTACCCATTTCCGTGTCTAACATTGTGGTGCAAGATACTATTATTCCTTCGTAGAACCAGGCTTACCAATTTGCTTTCATTGATTTCCTCCATCTCCATCCCTGAGATTTGAGCTAAACTATTTATTTTTCATAAGCTATAATTAGCTTATTTATATGTTAGAAATCAAATTTAAACTTTTTATTAGAAATAAATGAATTAATTATCTTCCTTTTTCTTCTAGAAATGGTTATGAAAAAGATTTTCGTGAATTGCACCGAATAATCAGTTTTCTCTCCCACAATCAGTTCTAACTAAGGATATGACTCGAGTACTTTTCATTTTCTTATGCCTCTAAAACTTCTCATGTCACATATTGGAGTGGTAACGTAACCCTCTGATTCATCTTTCTTGAGATCTATTCTTGCACGGAGATTGAAGTTGCATGCTCCGTAACTGCCCTAAATGGTTTTGGAACATGGTTTTGCTCAGTTTATTCATCACCTCGCTTCCAGGATTGACCAAAAAAAGCTGAGTGCATATGAATGGAACATTAGAAAAAAATATATATCAAGCATGCTAAATTGAATATGTATAAGAAAATATTGGTTCCTGAATCATAATTAGCAAATACGGGGAGGTAGATCAACGGCTCATGCAGTGGTACCTCTCAAAGGAAAAAAAAAATACTATAGAGAAAGTTTAATGTAGAGTATTAATTTCACAACTTGGTAATGGATGGTAACCTTCATACAAGATTTTATTGTATTATTTTGGTCACTTCTTAGATCTCTTTGTATGTCACTCAACTTTGTATTTGTTTGTGTCAATAGTTTTTGTGGTGTAAAATTTGATGTTACCTGAACATAAACATTTTTTTTGGTGGAGGCACCGATGGAAAGTCTACTGGAAATTGGATACAAAATGTTGTCGAGGAAAACTATATTAGAATTTAGAATGAATGTTCTAGTTGAAAGCTAATGTCACTAATCTCAAGTTTGTTGACCTTAAAACGGAGTTTTAGGATGTTGAGACTATTTAGTGTATCGAAATATAAGCCTAGAATTGAAGTTTAAAGGGAATAATAGTTCATTCCGAATGAAGGACTTAAGGGAAGAGATGAAAGTTGCTAGGATCGATCATCCCATCTAAGGTAGTTTGGGCTTCATCACAATTTTATCCTTGAAAAACACTTCTAAAGGTTGAATGAGTATTTAAGCTACCTTTTATCTCGACTCCTAAGATATGTGAGACTATTGAGTGTACTTGAATACAATACAAAACTTTGGACTACTTTTCTATTTATAGTCGATAAGGTTACAAGTTGAATAATAACTTTTATCGGATCTATTAAGATATGAAAAGATATAAAATCTTGAAAATATAATTTAAATTATCCTTTATTAAAGATATTAAAGACTAAATTTGATACCCGACAAGTTTTTAATGTTATGACTGTATACAATCTCTTAGCCTTGTTGTGTCAGGCAGTCAAGGCAAAAAGGTTTAAAAGTGGCATACGAACTTTCACTCGTTTTTCAAACATGGTATCAAATTAGGAAGGAAACTCTTAAATCATCATCTCATATTCGATGATCAATTTCTTTAATGGATCAATGTTCCCTACTCGATATAAAGACATTCAAGCACAAAACATCCCATTAATAAGCATTGTGTATATTTCTTAGTTTAACTCAACTAAAAAACGACTTATAATCTCACTAACCTAACTCGACATTTAAACATTTTATGCATACGAGACTTACTCAAACATTTCATAGAACAAGTCGTAATGAATAAAATATTTAGAAATATTATATATATATATATATATATATATATATATATTTAAAAAAATAAATTTTTTGTTTACACATAATTGATGATATTAATTTTAAAACAAAACAATTTAAAAATAATAATAATTAATCAAATACTCAATCTTAATCTAATATTAAATACATTAAAATAATTTTATTTTATTATTCGAAATAATTATATTAAAATTTTGAAACAACATTATATTACATTATTTTTTTTTCTATATTACTTTTTAGAAATATCTCACTTAAAACTTCTAAAAATATAAAATGTTTTCTGTTAAAAATAATTTATTTAATAATATTATTTAAAACAAAAAAATATTAAATCTGAAAATATATTTTAATTTAAATAGCATAACATATATTTCATAAAATATTTCTTCCAAAGAAAAAAATGTTTTGAAAAGAAATTTTATTTTTATATTTTGAATAATTAAATGGAAAATTAATTTATTAACCTTTTATGATTCATCAATTTTACTATTTTATTTTTTTATGATAAGATAGTTAAGAATAAATTTAAAGAAAAAATAAACACTTGAAACTTTAATCATAATTAAAAACGGCCTTGGGAAAGCTTCACCCAAATTCATAGTTACTAACTAGAGATGACAAATAAACCCATCCCCGTGGGTATTACTCGAACCCGTCCCCATTTTGATGAGAATCCCCGCATTAACTGGGTATGGGTATGGGTATGGGGAATCCCCAAATTTTTCAGCAGTTGGGTATGGAGAATCCCTGACTTTTTCAGTTGGATATGGAGATGAGTATGGTGATATACATATCTTCGCCATAATACTCGTTCCCACCATATCTCCGTTCTCATTTAAATTATTAAAATATTCACAATTAATTAAATAACCCTATATATATATATACTTTCTATTTTTTATTTCTTTTAATTATTTGGTTTGTCATGAAACTCATTCGCATCTCCAATATATTTTTTATCTTATCATAACATTTATGTAATTATGTTAAAATGATGTATGTTAGTTAAAAAAAATTTATGCCTCACATTTGAATATTTCTATTATTTTTTAATATTTTTATTTATTATATATTTTCCTTTCACATGAGAATGTTTATACTCTCAATTTAAGGTAATATAAAAAAATTCTTTAATTATTATTATTATTATTAACTTTTGTTTAATTTGAAGAACTCTTTTGTTTCATTAAAATAATTTTCGTTATTTTTCAACCATTGAGTATATATGTTGATATTTCAAAAGTTTTATTCGTTCTCTAAGGTATTTTTCATTTTATCATACCTTAATTATACATTTGATTTCCTTTGTGCGATTTCTTTCGATAGTCTCTTAAATTATTTCTAAAACACACATTTGATAGTTTTTTAATATTTTTATTTATTGTTTATTTTCATCATGTAGAATAATATTTCGATATATTCTATCTTATTA
>Ga0214542_1004620_pt1 | contig 27107 bp, 12 predicted proteins | sample CNSS1metaG_FD_160096 | JGI IMG/M metagenome (GOLD analysis project Ga0214542, IMG submission 160096) | Root nodule microbial communities from cowpea collected in UCLA plant growth center, Los Angeles, California, USA - CNSS1 | ecosystem: Host-associated > Plants > Roots > Nodule | place: USA...
AATTAATTTTATATTTTTTTTTTTTTTTTTTTTTTTTAAAGTATGTATAAGTTATTATAAAATATTTGTTTGGCCCTACTAAAATTTTAAAAATAGTTATTGAAAAATGGTACATAAATTATCAAAGGGATAAAGAAATGGGAAAGAGATAATAGGTAGAATAAGTAATATGACAGCAAATTGTTTATTTTATTTTTTATATTAATAAATTTTGGATGTCAACCTAAATGAGATAAATGAGATGTCAGTGTACATAATATACTTACTCTGAAAACATAACGTGAGAGAGAGGAAAAAAAAGTTAAAGATGACAAATAATTAAAAATGTTTTTAATGTTAAAAATATTTAATCAGTCAAATTTATTTATTTTCACATATCAAATACATTATATATATATAGTCTCATTAGATGTATAAACATTTATTTTAAACTTATAGCAATGTTTTTGCATTTATAATTTTTCTTTCTTCTCTGTGTGTGTGTGTTTTTTTTTTCTTTTAATTCATTCATTTTGGTTTTCTTCTCCCTATCTATTAATAATTTTTTTAAATAATTCCGAATTCTCCATAATTTATTATAACAATTCTCTTCTTTTCAAGTAAACGAGGCATTGAATAATGCTTTTAATTTTGTAATATTAATTGTGATTATCCTTCGTTCAATATTAAAAGTATGTAAAGAAGTTTGAATAGAATGTAAAAACTTTGTTTTGCTTGAGCATTTTCTGTAATGAGAATAAAGAACAAAAAAAAAAAAATAAAGACTAAATCTTCTTCACCTTATCTTTTTCCACACTAACTTTAGGTTAGAAATGAAAAATAAAAAAAATTGATATCTTTAATAATCTTCATTGCAAATAAATTATAAAGGAATGTCTCTGTCATTACCGGTTAAGACATTCTATAAATCAATATAGTATAAACATAAAAATATAAATGTAGTATACATTTTTTGAAGAGATATACGTCTAATACATATATAATATTAATTATTTTCATCGTGTAAGACGAAGAAGATGAACGAAGAACGTAACATTAAACTATTGGTGTGTACTTATAAAATAGTTTCATCTTGGACACTGTTATGGATAAGCTACACCATGGTGTAATTGACCAAGTCCCTAATGGACCAAAATCATGTACGGTACATTCGTACATCCATAAACTATAATATATAATTCATTCAACTTTTGAAAAACAATAATTTATAAAATTTTATTTTACATCCGAATATTTTTTTAATAAATTGGTAACCACAATAATTTATACCCTCGCAACGTGAAATGGCCGTAAAATTTGAACTTGTGAATATTATCTATAAACATGAATCGAGGCACCATTTTTCTATATGCATTCAGTTAAAGTCAAAGATTTTCTTTCAGCACATGTAACTGGTTATTCACGGTTAAAGTCATAAAGTTTTACAGAATGGAAGTTTGAAGATAAGGGCCGGCTCAAAATTAAACATAAAAATTTTGGAAAAATTAGGGAAAATAAATTAGAAGGTATGAATAAGGATTTGTTATTTTATTAAAGGTTAAATATGTTTTTAGTCCCTTAAGTTTTAGTGAAATTTGGAATTAGTCCATTATCAAAACTGTTAACCAATTTAGTCCATCATCTTTAAAAATGTGTGGATTTAGTCTTTTTAATCAAATTTTGTTAAGTTTATTTGAAATTTCAAACGCGTTTTAAGATAATATTTGAGTTAACATTTAAGCGAAAATAAGTCAAATGATGTAAACAAAATACTATCATGAAATGTGTTTCAAACGTTATATAAACTTAACAAAATTTAGTTAAGAAGACTAAATTTATACATTTCTAAATATGAAAGACTAAATTGGTCAAAATTTTTGAAGAGAGACCAATTTTAAATTTCACTGAAACTTGAGGAACAAAAACATATTTAACTCTTTTGTTAAGGAGGAAGAGAAAGAGAAAATTTTCTCTGTTTTGATTTTCGTTCTCTTTATCATTTTTTACTACACCAAACAAAAACAAACAAAATAATGAAGCAATTCATAATCTAACAGCGATGCATGTGTGGCATTACGCAGTTTTTGAATGATAAGTTTGTTCTTAAATTTTCAAGGAAGAAACCTAATCTTATTTGTTTGGTATAGATAATGTATTTGTTTAATGTGTTATTATTAATGTACGCATGATTTAACAAATGCTCCTCGTATTTTGGTTCTTTCGTACGCGTATGCCATGTGTAATGGTTTTGATCGCGTTTAGTTTAACTTAACCGCAAAGTTTATCAAAGACTAAAGAGTATATTTTTCAAGAATAAAGTATAAGAGTAACACGTATTAATTTAAAAATAACCATTAAAATTATAATTAATACTATGATATTTTATAATAACATCAAAATCATTTAGGAGTATTTCTTGTAAAGAAAGTAATCCAAGCTTATCAAAGATTGGCATGCATAGAATTATAGTCGTCATAATAGGAACTATGACTTTTTAAAACCAAACTATGTGCCGTTTATTCCACACAATGTAAAATCTATGTTATTCAGTCAAATATATATTTTCAATTAATTATGCACATTTTTATTGCATTAACACAGATTTCATATCTATTGAGTGTGAAGTTAATTCAACAATGAACCCTTTTAATGAGTATTTGGGTCACATTCCCATTAAATCTAATTGATGTTATTCAGTCAAATATCACACCTCATTTATTTGTTAAAATCCCTGATTTCATGGAGTTTATATATATATATATATATATATATATATATATATATATATATATATATATATATTAAGTTTTTTTTTTCTATATTTATCTCTAATAACTTGTATAAAATTCAAAGCAAGCAACACAATAATTTACATAAAATAAAAAGTATTTAATGAATCTTTTAATTATTTAAGATTATTTTAAACAATTAATATTTTTAAACGATCTTTTCACAAAGCGTTGATGTTTTATAATCAAATATATCAATTAATTAAAGTGAACTTGTTTAAGTTTAACCATTAATCACATGTTAAAATATGAGCATAAAGTTGTGTTAAATACATGGAACAAAAAATAACCGCATGCATAATAATTGTATTTTTACTATGATATTGCATTTTTTTGAAAGGATATTTGTGGTTTGTGCAATAAGAAATATTTCTTCTATATTTTTTTAAGTTTTGCATTTTAAAAAATAATTTTATTTCTATTTGTTTGATTTATATGGTGTAAATATAGTATTATAATCACTTAACACTTAAGAATCATTTTATTTTTTGTTATTTTGAGATCTCCAACCCATATTAGGTTGAGTTATATACATTTCGAATGTGTGACTATATATTAATGGATGGTTTGATAATGACCTAATAATGGGTGATACAATAGACAAAATAAACAACAAATCTCATTAGGAGAGGATCAAATTCATGATTCTAATACTATGTTAAGAAATAAACTTTAAGTCTAATTCAATCTAAGAAAATCATCTTATAAGATGATGTTTGTACCATCTTATATACTATAAACTCGTTTTATCTTTAGTAAATATGAGATCTTTAACACACACCTCATTATATAAGATGTAAAATTATTTTTGAATTTGTAATATCGTTTAATGAGCACACAACTTGCTTACAAAATTCAATTAAGACTTTGAGATGATAAATCCAACATTTATAAGAATGTGTGTTAAATTTGGAATTGCAAGTACAAGAAAAAGCAAAAGCAAAATATTTCATAGATAGTAGTTGAATGTTGCAAAGAAAAAAGTCATTAACTTAAAAACTATAAACTTCTAATAAAACTCTGACATGTGAATACAATTTTGCATAAAATAATCAATAATTTGGTTTAGTACACCTATAAATAAAAGTTCTACCGTGTATAAATAATTGAAAATATTGTGTAAACTCAATGTAATTTGCATGTGAGTTAGATTCTAATTTGATTGGTGTTGAATATTCTCGGTAAACTCCTTTTTTTCGGAAAAGTCATCAAGATTACTTCTTCATTTAGTTAGTAAAATATTATATCATCCAATAGACATAAATAGAGAAAATGAGTTGTATTTGTAAAGTAATTATTTAGAAGCGATAGTTATCATTTTTACCTTGGAAAAAACTTGTATGTTATTTTTTTTTTGTAGGTGAGAATAACAACAATAAAATCTTGGGAAAATCATAAGTGGCATAATACAAAATAATATCTCTGTGTTTTATCTTAAGAAAAGACAAATACGATAGTAAGAATGATTTTGTCTACTTGTGACAGTAAAAAATATTTATGTAATTTTTTTTATAATACCAATTTTTAAGAGCTTAAAGATAAAAGAAAAAACACTGTAAAAAGAAAATTGTTAGTCTATACAGTTACATACTTGTCACATGGTTTCTTTCACAAGTTTTCTGAAAATATTACCAATCGAAACAGTAAACAAACTCATTATATTGTCTACCTGATCCCCTCTTACAAGTAACTCTTCTTTTTATACAAGACATTTTGAACATTTAAGTCAACATTGATTACTTTTTTGTCTTTTATATTTTCATCCTTTATTGGTATTTAATGCATTAATTACAATGTAAAAGAAAGTATAAAATATTGTTTTATTGAATAAAGAAATTATAGCATTTATTGATTTCCCTAAATCCTATAAACCACACTTAAAAAACTAAAAGAATATTATTTTCAGTGAATTTAAAGATTTATTGTATTAAAATTAGTCTTTTCGAAAATATTTTCAGTGAATTTAATTTTGATAGTTTTGAATTAACGATGTTGATATGATAATTTTGAGAAAGTTGAATGCTAAATGATGCAAATTAATTTAGAATATTTATATGCCAAGATGTTGATATGATAACTTTTAGATGCAGCAAACTAATTGATTAGGATATTTATATGTCAAAACTATTAATTCAAGAGTAATTAAGTTACAAGATGTTGATATTAAAATTACTGAACATTTGTAGAATATACGAATTTCAATATGAATTAATTAATTATGAGATATTGAAGATGGAAATTTTATATATATATATATATATATATATATATATATATATATATATATATATATATATATATATATATATATATTCAAGGTTAGGATATTTATACATATTATGAATACGTGCATAAAAGGACGTGATGATATTAATATGTTGAATCACCCTTTTTGGATGTTGTGATTGTGATAATTTTTTGGTTTTCATTGATCTATTGGTATTATTGTCCTTTATGAGAGTTATGGAGGTGATTGGTGTGATGACATCGTGACTCTTAATACTGGATATTAAGTGGTGAATATATCACATTGCACCAAGAATAAATTATTTATTTCAATATGTTTCTAATAGATTAAATATAAATTGTTTAGACAGCACACTGTTTTAAAACTCACCAAATAAAATACCAATCAATTTAATTTATTTAATAAACAGGAAAAACTAAAACTAAATGCTAGTTTCGAAAATGACACTCTAATTTATTTCTAAAAACATTAATTTTTCAAAGAAACTTTTTGAAAGCTTAAAAAAAAGATAAATAATTATAAGTGTGTTCAATTGTCATAAAAAAGGTAAAAATAATTAAGTTTAGTTTCAGTATAAAAAATGAAATGATTCTTTTGAGCAGAAAACTTTTGAAAACGCACTAGTAATTAACTTTAACGTGTAGACACGAGTTTAAGGTTTAATTCGTTTCCTTTTTAGATAAACACTAACACTTATAAAATTAAAAAATCCAAACTGTCATGTGCCCCACTGAGAGAGTATACCTAATCACCAAGCCAAACGTAACTATAAATAATGGTAGATAGTCCATTAGTGCAAACATTAATCTGAGCTATTGCAGTGGCAGCCACTATTCACACCACTCCCCCAAACGCCGTCGTTTTGCTGCGCCACCGCCGCTTCCTTCTCGAACCTTCCACCATGTCGATTCGCGATTCCGAATCCTTCAATTGGCACTACGACGCAGAGCTCGACGACCAGAGCCTCCATTTCCGCGGCCACAAGCTCTTCTTCATCATCGTCATTTTCTCGATCGTCTTCCTCTTCACCGCGCTCTTCATCTTCGCTCGACGGATCTGCCGCCACCACGGCCTCCTCTTCGAAGCCGTCCCACCGCACCAGGCGTCGCCGATGCTTCCTTCTCAGGACGGGCTCGACGCCGACGCGATCAAGCGGCTACCGATCATCCTGCACCAGCGCGCGGCGGCGGAGGAGTCGGAGTGCTGCATCTGCCTCGGCGCGTTCGTCGATGGCGCGAAGCTGAAGGTTCTCCCTGGATGCGAACACAGCTTCCACAGCGAGTGCGTTGACAAGTGGCTGGCGAATCACTCCAATTGCCCTCTCTGCAGAGCATCGGTGAAACTCGATCCTTCGTTACCGAGGATTTTGATCCAATCGCCACCCGTTAGAACAACTATTCCTGTCTGATACCTTTTTCAGTTCAGATTGGTAACTTAGAAACAGTTGTAGTAGTTCTCACTTGTTTTGGACAATCTTCTGCATGTGTAAATCCTTGTAAGAACTACTAATGAATCGCCGAGAAATATTCATAGTTCTCAAACACTTTCTTTCCTCTCCTTCATGACACCGCTTTCAAATTTCATAATTCACAAATATAAATAATTATCCATCCACATGTATTATAAACATTCTTTTAATGCATGACTATTAAAATCAATTTAGACACTCTTCACTATAAGTACTGCTAGTTATCTACTTGCACGGTTTGATAAGTTGGATAGAAGATTAAGATCTGGATAAGAAATATGCGATTATATGGTTTTGATTTTAAGAAATATATAATAACGTGGGAATGAAATCAGATCTGTGTCGGGAGTTTCCGAGTTTTGAACGCTTTTCAATAATTTTGATAAGAAAATACCTAGATTCCGAATTTAAAATTTCAAATAATTTTATTATTTTAGTCTAATAGGAGTCAAAATAGTTGAGTGTGGTTTGGCATTTGAATACTATTATAACACAGAAAAAAAAAAAGTATGAGTGTTTTTTTTTTCAGTGCTTTGCTGTATTTCTTTATTTGGAATGTGTGAATTATTAGTCGCATTTGCCGAAGTTGGAATATTTATTCAGAATTTGTTAAATATTAATAATTTGTTGAAAGATGCCAATTGCCAAAGCCAAATGAAAGGGGTACCCAAGAAATTCCCTCACATGTGACAGAAGTCCAACGCAGAGGTTTGTCACAGTTTTATATTCGTGGTAGAGTTTTGTTGCCACGTTGGGTGATGAAAAAGTAGCAGACGGAAAAGTTCATAATATTATTTGCTTGGACCCTCATCTATACAATATTACGCTCTAAAGGTTCTGTTTGTGTTGCGCAAATAGATAATGGGTGACTTTTTGATAAATTGGGACCCAAAACGCGGAAAAGCGTGACTATGCTACGACCCCTCCCCTATTTATAATTTTCATTTGGTTCAATCCAATTAATGTCGTCCTAGCTAATAACTTTTATGTCAACACTTATGACTAATTTATATTATGTCATGACTTATGTTTCATTTATAATAGAAAAAAATTATTTTGACGTCATTTAACGAGTTTGATGATCAGAACTCCTAGTGTTGAATAAGTGAAAGATCGAAGCGACCTAAAGAGTTAGGAGCGTTCGAGAAACAAAACTTAATTTGTGTATTTCTAAGAAAAATGGTATCAAATAGGTATAAAAAGAAGGAAAATGATTTTTTGACAACTAAATTTTGACAACTTTCTCTTACAACTTTAGGTGTCATCTAAGTAGTTTTCTATCTTTTCTTTTTCTCATTGTCTTTTCTTTTTCTCATTGTCAATATTCAAAAATTACTTAGAAGATAACACATCATATTATAAAAGAAAATTGTTAAAATTTAGTAGTCAAAATATCACTGTCCAAAAAAATCTCGGTATTAAATTATCATTGTTCTTTATAGTATATGTTTTCTGTAATCACAAGTTACCCACCACTTGGATTTAGCTTACAATGCGTGTTTCATATGTGAACACGTTTTCTGCTTCCAAACGAAATTTGTAGTCTCTTTTACAGAAAAACTGAGCAAGCAATTCTACTTTTTACCAACTTTAAGTATTCACACGTTTTTTAGGGAATGATAAAGATACATAATAAGCTTAGTTTGAACAAAAAGAGTTAAGAAAACGATTATACATTAAATGTTTAGAATTATGAAATCTTAATCTTAATATGCATGTAGAGATGTAATTTAGGAACAGGTTTTGCCGCTCCCAATTTTGTAATAAAATAGATACTTCCAACTTTAGTTTATTTGCGATGTTATTTTCTAGTTCTTTTAAATGAAACAAGTGGAGAAATTTAAGGAATGATCAAAAGGACAGCTTTTTTTTAGTTAGATTAAAAAAACAAGGTTGTTGCTTAAGTTAAATATTCTACCAGTAAAGGAGATAAATTTTTGTATAACAAAACAACTTGCTAAGAAAAAAGTAGGCGATACAGAAATTAGGCTAATTTTTTGAATAATTTTTCTTTAAAAAAGATAATTCACATGTTACCGGGAAAAACGATTATTTTCCTAACCTATTATTCCTTTATGAAGGTCCGTGATCCTTTTTTAGTAGAAGGTAAAAAAAAAATTATGAAGTTTAAACACTCACCAATTGGGAACGAACATAATACCTTTACCTTTTCCCTCCCTTTAAAATATTCTCAAACCTTTTTAGCTTAGATCTAAATTTTATTTGGATTTTAATGAAGGCATCTTGTTTGTTGTAATATTTCATGTCTTTTTCCTTCTACTATTTCATTTTCAATACCCAAAAAAGAATTCAGGTCTCAAATTTAACCTTTCATATCCTGCTTAAGAATTAAATCTATATTTTCTTAACGTATATAGCATTATATTTTTATTCAAATCCATGGAGGCTTATAGATCTTTGCATATGATTATTCATGTATGTGTTAGGTTTTAATGTAACTTGTTGAAATCAATAGTATTTATGATACTTTTCAATGATCATCATAATTCCATCTTTTAAATTTGTTCAATTTTTAGTTTTTAATATTTATATTACGTATAAATTGAATCTAAGATATCATATAACTTAATTTGGTCAATAGTATTTGTTGTGTTTTGTCAATGGACCGTGTTTCTTTTTGTCTTCCAAGTCTTTAACCAAGATGTTACATTTTAAAGCATAACAAAATCCTTTCCTATTATAACATATTAGTTGCATACTATGTAACATTTCCCTTTTCTTTACACTATAACTCAATGACCTTTTTAACCATTTGAAGTCCCAACTTGTCTTTAGTTATTCTATTCTAACCTGAACTTTGTCAACCATTAATATTCCCATTCAATCCATTTCTACAACTTACTCTTTCCTCCATAATTACATTATCCTATTTATACATAGTTCTGCCTACTAAAAATATCTATTTTCAAACCTATCTCACACAAAGTGCATAGCTACCCGATTAACTAAGTACACAAGTAAACAATTCTCATTAAACAACACTTTAACTAATTATTGGTAAGTACTTTAACATGCAAAATTGTACTCATAACTCTATATCATATAACTCATATTACAATAATGAACATTACGGTATTACACCTTTTCACATTTTACTCACTCGTCCTTTTAGTGTTTTTTGATATACAAAACAATACACGTAAAGACGTAATAAATCATCACTAAATTCATCTTATTGTTTGAAGACAAAAAATAGGATCAAGACACTAATAAAAATATGAAAGCATCACAACTACAAGAATTTTCGTATTTATCAATGAATTTTACTTGTGAAAATAAATTTTCAGTAAATTTAAATTTATCGATGAATATTTTTGTCGATAGTAAATCTGTTGGTTAAATTTGTCATTAATTTAAAATTTGTATTATTGACAAATATTTTTGTTGGTAATGTATCAAACAGCCAATTCCATTAGTAATTTGTAATTTCTATTACTGAGGTATATTTTCATCGGTTAATCCATTGGTAAAATGAGCATCAAATGTCTCGTCAAGTTTGATGATATTTTATTGCATATTAAGAGGAGATGGGTGAGAAAAAGAAGAAAAAAGAAGAAGAAAAGAATGAGGAGGAAGAGGAAGAGAATGAGAAGAAAGATGAAAATGAAGAAGAGCAGGAGGAGGCACGATTGTGGTGGTGACGTGACGGTGACTCATTAGTGATAATGGTTGAAGTTGGAGGAGGAGGAAGAGGAGTAGTTAGAGGTGACGATGACGAACTGGGGATGGTGACAACGAGGTGAAAGGGGGGGAGGGGGGGGGGGGAGAAAAAGGAAGAAGAGAAAGAAAAAGAAGAAGAAAAAAAGGAAAAAGAATATGAAGGGGGTGAGGAAGAAGAAGACCAAATTGTGGTATTTAATAACGAATTTTATCGATGAATAGTATTTGTTAGTATTTACCGACGAATTTTATCAACGGATTTGAAGTCGTCCAAGGGATTTTACAATTTGTTGCCAAAATTTATTGGCGACCATTTTACCGACGAATTTTTGACCTTGATAAACTCGATTTACTAACAGATTTTTACTTCTATTGACAGATTGTATCCATATGTAATACACGATTTTCTTGTAGTACGTTTTTGGATGTTTCTTCACTATCTAACTCCACGCTTTCACCTGCACTAATGTTTATATATTTCTAAAATATCAACCTTATCATCCATAAAAATGATTTTCTTCCTATGTTTTCATAAAATCCATACGAGTGTTAACCAAATACATCTCCAAACTATACTTTGTTTGTTATTCAACTCAATTGATCTAAACTAATAGAAACGTTACTTCAAAAAATTATGATATACACTGCAAATTTCAACCTAATTATTGTAAAAATGTCACATATGTGCTATTTTACAACTAAAAAAAAATATGATTTATGATTTGTTTGTTACCATACACATATCACATATATTATCCCCTATTTGTACTCCTCCTATTATTCAAATTATCCTTTGAAGCTACTTTATTTTGTAAAACCATCCAAGCCAAGTGTTAAGATAAAGGTAGCACTTTTACCTCCCTAAACCTATAATGTAAGTCAAAATCCATCTTATAGTATTTCATTTTACATGTTTTTATAAACTAACTTAACATGTAAATTTCCATTCTTCCCCATTTCATACTTGTGAGTCCTACCTTTCCTTATCTATAGTTACATTTTCAATTTTTTGTTTCAAAGTTGCACCTGAGGGAACTCTTGTTCAAACCAGTCCCTTCACCATTTTAGACTTCATTCCTATAAGTTGTTATTCTATCTTCTTAGTTTTTCAATTGTTGTCTTCTTCTTTTTTTGAAACAACATATAATCTTGGACAGACTTCCATAAGTGGTTCATTTTCTGTCCACTTATCCATGAAAATCTAATTTTACTCCTTGTTCCTATGCTCCAAGTAATATTTTCCTTAAATTGAACCAATAACCATTTCCCTTTCCTTGGTTGATTACATAATATCTCTCCACCACTAAGATTCAAATATGATATTAGCATGTCATTTAAGTCTCTCTTTGTTCCATATTTAAGTTTTATCACCTCTTTTCACAAAAACTTCTTTTTCCATTCATAACCTCCCTCTCCATTTTTTGATAAAATTTTATTAAATAATTTTAAGTCTCTAATCCTAATCCTCCACGCTCTTTTTGATTTTGCACGCATTACCCATTTCACCTACATTTAGTGTCACTCCCCCAAAGAGAGCTCCAATGTATATTTCTAACCATCTTACCTACAATCATTAGCATTTTAATGAAAGATAGGTAAAATAAGAGTAATGCAATTAATACTAATTTTTATCAAGCATATTCTTCCTGTAAAGGTTAAATGTTCTCATTTCCCTCTAGTCAACCTCTTTTTTCACTTACTTAATTATATCTTTCAAAATTGTGCCTTTTAGGAATGCTCCATATTTCCAAACCAAGATATCTAAATGGGATCTACATAATATTGCAATTTAACATTTTAGAATAACATGACATTCTTCACAACTCTTATACCACCTATTTTGTTTTTGAAAAAGTTAACCTTAAGTTCATAAACAAGTTCAAAAGATTTAGGGATGGATTTAATATCATAATATTTGTTGTTTTTACCTCGCACAAAAAAATATTGTATCGTTTGAAAATTATAGCATGTTTACCTCAATTTGTTTACTATTAACTTTAACTCCTTCTAACAATTTTCTCTGGTCGTTTGTTTGACCATTGCTCCTAAACCTTCAAATAGAATTAAAAAATAATGAGTCTAAAGGATTACCATGTCTAAAACCTTTGATGGTATGAATTCTTTAGTTGTATTACAATTGACTAAAGACTTAAATAAACGTTTATTCTAAACAACTTTTTGCCCAATTAACCAATTTTATAGAGAAAAACACATTTTTTTTTATCATGTTTACCAATGGTTTTCATCTAAGTGAATCATACACTTCCTCATAATCTATTTTGAATATTGTTCATATCTTCTTCTTTCTTTTTATATCCTTTATTGTTGGTTGCCAAAACATTATTGAATAACTCTTTGCCATGTAGCTTGTGTTTGGTCCATGATGTTAAACAATACCATTTTCAGGCTTTTTTTGAAAGGACTTTGGATATTATCTTAGACATACAACCAATTAATGTACAGGTCTATATTTGTCCAACTCCTGAAGTAGGAGTGATTTATACATTTAATAATTTAATATTTAATGACAATTAAAATATTATATCTAAAAATTTAAAATTCAATAAGATTGAATTGTTTTATACAAAATTAAAAATACTAAATAAATTATAATAAAAATAATTCAAATTTGATATATTTAGACTTTAAAAATATTGTAATTTTTCATATAATATTAGGCTATCAGACATAAACATAAATTAGAATTGAGTATATTTTGAGTTTTCACATTAAAAAAAATATTGCAGGATAATATCATGAGTATAAGAAATTTATAGTTGTATTAAAAACAATAAGTACTTAGCAAAAAATGAACTACATTTTAGGAGTATAGAACTATTAATAGAAAGTAGAAAATTAAATAGTTTCCCATAAGAAAAGAGCTCCGTATATTCTATAACAAGATGAGAGTTGAAAATCAATATCCAAAGTCTAAGATTTAAAAAGGGTAAATATAAACTTCTATTTTTAAAGTTGTGATCATCTTTGCTTCGTAAAGTGAAAATCATCAATCATTACGTTCTATTTTTTTTCCAGAAATTTCCATTTTAATATAAATTGTTATGTAATGAGTGGGAAAAAGAAAATCACTTTCCTTCTGTAGCGAAACCTTGTCTTGATCCCTTGTATTGTTCAATGTGAGAATCCCCTCTGCCACCACTTCACCAGAAACAAAACCTACTCCCTCTCTCTAATACCCTCTTCTTCCCCTACTCTTTCTCTGCCTTCTCTTTACCAAACTCACCCAAAGAATTTCTACAGTAGGTCTAATCCTCTTCCCTGTTGTAGAATTTAGGGCTGAAGCAAGATCAGAACCACTTCCTCAAGCTGAGTCTTCCTTTCCTGCGCGTAAGTTAACTTGTATTTCCCCTACCTATTCTGATTTCGAATTCTGAGTAATTCCAACCTTCTGGGTTGTGGTAGAATCTATTCTCACCAATTACAATTGTAATTCAGTGCCTTAGGTTGGATTTTGAGGTATTCTCCTTGGTTGAAGAGTCAATTCTAGCGGAAATTCCAAAGGTAAGGGGAGTTAGCTAACTTTTGCTCAAACCATTTAGAATCTGTCTTGATAAGTCTGAATTGCATGCTTAAGTATTGAATTGATGATTGAATTGTGTGATTACTATGTGTTGCTGAGTTTGTGATGAATCTGGACTCTTGCATGTAAGAACAGACTTGAAAACTGGTATTTTCGCCTGAGCGAAACTATCAGAGAAATCATCCTTGTTCATGCACGAAGTCTCGCCTAGGCGAGCTGGAGTCGCTTAAGCGAGAGCTGTTCTCGTCTAAGCGAGCCAGCCTAGCCTGAGCGAGAGTTCGCCCAGGTTTTTAATTTTTGCCAGTGTTAGAGTCTCGCCTAAGCGAGATTGACTCGCTTGAGCGAGAAGGCCTCTCGCCTAGGCTGGATTTTCTAGCTTGGGCGAGGGCCACTACAGTGGATAGCTTGAAGTTCTGTGTTTTAATGAGTGAAGTGATAAGAAGTATTGTAATTATGTGCAGTTACTCTCCTGTATGCTTGAAATATTGTTATGAATATAGTGAGAACAGAATAATTGATGATTGTGAAGGATGAGAAGTTGTGTATGTAATGGAGTTTCAAGGGAAATTCATAAGAGCTTGTTAGTGTGTGTAAGGACATGAGGAATCCGTATTGGATGGAATCCTGAAATTCCAATAATCATTCATGCTCATGTAGAGTAGAATGGATTATGTCGTGAGGAGTAGCAGGAGGTCCTAGTCTTTGGACTCGATAGAGCCTTAGATGCGAAAGGGACTTACCCTGTGAGAGGTTGGGTGATAACCCCTTGTGTCTAAACTCTGCAGAGTTTGGGAACCTTCACAGGTGCAAACCACCAAGAGCTCCAATGTCGCTTACACAATCCAGATATCGAGTCTAAAATTTTATGTATAATTGCAATATGTTTGTGATTGATGTTTTCAATATGAATTGTACGCTTTTCTCTCAAATCTCAGTTTGCTCACCTTTATCGTTCATGTCTGTTTTTCTTTATGTTTTCTCCTTGCTATGATCACCTACTGTTGGTGTGAGCAGGGCCGAGTCCAAATGATGATGCCCCTCTCTCTAGCAGGAGCTGAGTGATCGTTGAGTATTTCCGTGGTAGTGCTCATGGATTAGATACCATGTAGTTTTGAGATGTTTTAGTTTATGTTTGAGTACCTATGTTCTTCACCAGAAATTCATAGGATATGTTTTTGGATGACTGTATCAGCTGTATCATCTATATTGCTGCTCTCTTTACTATCTGCTGTGCTTAATCATAATATAATGTTTTATTTGATAGCGTGAAAAACTATTAAATGAGATGTTACATTTAAAATACACATTTTGTGATTATTGTTCTGTTAGAGTTAAAACAAGTTTTAGCATTTTGTTGACAAAGGGATAAGAATTTGATTTGCTATCTCAATTAGATTTTAACACAATTCCCCCGATAAATGACAAACTTTGAAGATTTATATCTTTTCGCATAGCGACAACTAGGTTGCAGCGGAAATAACGAAAACAAATAGAGGAGTGTGAATATATTTAGAAAAATATTGTAAAGAAAAAGCTTTAAAACATGGTGCACAAAAAAGGCTTATACAATTAAGTATGTCATAATATGACTGTTATCAATATTAATCAAGAATCTTATTTATAATATTAAAAAAATAATTCAGCCTAAAGAAATTTAATATCAATGTTACAAAGATTAATTTATTTACTGATGAATACTAATTTTTACTATCACTATTATTATTATAAAAAAAGAAGGACCGATATTGATAAAAAATGATGAATTATTGAATTTCTTTTTTACTTTCGTTAAGATTTTAGAATTTCTAAATACATTTTAGAATATAAAATTGATAGAGTGTACACCTAGTTAATTCATTAATATACATTGATGAGTTAACTTTTAAAATTTAATAAATACTTTATAACAACAAATTATCATAGCTCCTGTTCCTAAGTTTTACATAGAACATCTAATTAACTTCTCTATATTGCCGATCAAAGGCAGGGTATTATGGTATCTAAGATTTTTCTTTCTTAATTTTTTAAATTGTATATAGAATATGGAAATTTGATTTTCTGAATTTTTTTAGATTATAAATATTATATATTAGAAATATATGGAAATTAGATTATATATTATTTTATTTATTTTATAAAACACAATATTTAATATTAATAAATTAGAAAATATAGAATCAAATATAGTAAATAATAAAAGAAATTATGAAGATTTTTTTATGCTCTCTCCTTTTTTGGATTTTTTTTATCATTTTTGATTGATTTCTTATATTCTTGAAGAAGAAAAAAGTAACTATTGTTTCAGTTTATGGTGAAATAGTAATTTAACCATTAACATTATTTTTTATCTCGTAAATCTTTTATATATTAAATTTTTATGAATATGGAAGAAAATCTAATGTACCTGTGTTTTTTATAATTGATTTTTAATTATGACTTTATTATCATAATTTTTTTAGTAATTAGGTCTTTCAATTTATAATTAGATTATGATAAATTATTTTTTAGTTTTAATTTTTTATAACATATGTATATTGAATAAAATAATATATTCATTGTGAAAAGTTAAACTACCCCGTGAAGATCAAAATATAACAAATTTAATATTTTTCAAGAAAAAGAAAGTCAATGAAATTTTTCTTGATTGATGGTTTAATTTGTCTTATATAAGCTTTTGCTTTATAACATAAATATCATTTTCTCCAATAAAATTGTCAAAATAATAAGATTGCAGAATAAAATGGGAGATAAATTTACTGTTAACAATATAATTATTTACATAAGAAAATAAATAGCTCAAACTATGATTCAATATAAACTCAATATAATGATGGAAAATATTTTTAAGATATGTCTGATTCGTTTTATAACTACGGTTCCACTAAATTATCTAAATTATGTATTCATTTTTACTTTATTAATAACAATAATTAAAATATATAAAATTTGAATATATTATTTTGGTTCTCCACTTAATATTATCACTTTCTATATTTAAAACTTATTTGTACTTATGATTTTATTTGTTTATTTTGTGATTCATTATTATAATTGATTTATGGAACTTATGTTTTATTTATACTTGTAATTATAAAGATAGTTTTTTAATGATTGTACCATAATTATTTATGAAACTGGATTTTACTTATACTTATAACTAGGAGACATTTTTTTAAAGGATATTTAAAATTATAAATGGTCACTTATTTAACCTTTTTTTTTTCTTTCTTCTTCTTCTTATTATCACTTAATAAAACATGTTTAATTCTAAGAACATGGACTAAACTGTGTTGCATCGCATAATTTATCGTTAAATTGATTTTAATATTAAATATTTTATTAAGTATATAAAATTATTATCATTTTCATATTATTTTTAAAAAAAATATAATTAAAAACTAACATCTTGTAAACATATAATTTAAAAAGATTTTTTACATAATTAATTCCCTATTAAATTTTAACTTTTTTAATATTTATATAAAAAGTTATAGGGCGTACTTTATGATATTTATAACTTATGCTAACTAAAACTATAAAATTTTATGATTTTTAATTTAATTTTAATTTTAAATTAATTATAAGATAAACAGAAAGTTTAATTGTAGAGAAAATGTGAGATCTGGCACCTAGGCCCATTTTCCTCCATCTTTCCCCCTTTTATTTTCTTATTCATTTCACAGAAGGTAACATAACATAAATATGCCATGAATGCATAATATAAGACTATTGCTTTCTGTAACCCCACAATAATGGACCGCACCCTCAAAATAATATAAAATAACCCACGCTTCCAACATCACTGCCGCTGCATAGGAAGAAAAGAGAAAATACGAAAAAAAAAACAATTCCGAAATCCATATTTCATATGTTTCGGAAAAAAAAATTCTGTTTTTGAAAATAATGATTTTGAAAAATCTGTTCCAGAATGTATTTCATTCATTCTGAAAATTTTAATCCGAAAATATTTTTCTAGAATTTCTATTTCATAAATTTGATTCGGAAAATTTTGTTATGAAAATTTCGTGTCAAAAATATTATTCCAAAATTAAAAAAGAAAAAATTTCCAACAAATTTTCATAATATTTATTTTAAAAGTCACTTTTCAGATAGTAAAACGGTCATTTTGAAAATTTTGATGAAAGACGAAAATTGTGGGGTGAAAGAAGTAAAAGCCATGTTATTATTGCTAACGCTTATTGATTAAGGATGCATGCTGTCTGGGCCTTTGGTTAGAGCCCAATACTTTCTAGGGTTTCTTGTAGGCTATAAATTGCTGCATCATTAAGAAGCTTTGTCTTCTTAGTCCTCTGTTACTTCTCAGCAGCAATCGGCTAGGGTTCGGATTTGAAGAAGGGTTCAGAGTTTGTTCAGCATGAGGGCCAAGGTAGTTTGATTTCTACGCTGTTGATTATTGTTGATTATTCCGTTTCCTTTTTTTCTATTCTGTTTCTATTAGGTGGTTCTGCTCTGATTGCGATCTCTTATCTTCTTTTTTTAGTGGAAGAAGAAGCGTATGAGGAGATTGAAGAGGAAGCGCCGAAAGATGAGACAGAGATCCAAGTAGTGCGATAATCCTAGTTCGTTTCTGTTGAATTTTACAGTTTGTTATGTTCTGGAAACCCAGTAGGTAGTGTTACTGGTTTCTTCTTTTTGTATTCTGATACATTTTGTTGGCTTTAATTAGTGATGTTTGCTTTTGTGTTATTAGCTCAAAACGTTGTGCGAATCAACAGAATTTCTTATTTGCATCTTTGATTTTTTTTTCTTATTGCTATTTCGTCTGGATGTTCACCCTTAACTTTTTAGGGTGGTTATAATTTTTGATTATTTCTACTTTTTTTTTGGATTTAATTAATTGACCTTTCTATTAGAGTGGCTTACTGGCTTACTCCAATGTTAGGTAAAGTTTTAATAGTGCAATAGTTATAACTATTGCGAAAATTTGAAATGCTTGAGTTAGGTCATTTTTCTATATCTCCTCGTACTTTTTTGCATTTTTCTTTCAGTTTATAAAATGTCTGTTGGACTTTATCTGTCATTTTATCTATGTTTATAAACATACTTTAAAAGACATGACTGAATGCGTTATATGTAGATTGATATGTAGATTCAAATCAACTGATAGCAAGTTTGGATTTTTTGCAATCTTTGTGAGTAATTAAGGAATTAAGGCAAAATATAGAGTTTTGAAGTTATCATAGGATAGGTAGGTTCTGAAGTGTATTTGTTGATTGTAATACAAAAAGGTTGTTTATAATAAAAAAAGGGACGGGGCCTAAATAAATTTAAATTAAACTTTGTCTAACAGTGAAACAAAACAAAACAAAAACATTTGATAGTAGAAATAAAGTGGAATCAATCTGTGTATCCTGTATAACTATTGCGAAAGTTAATGATTTCATTTTTCAAAAGCATTTGATTTTCTTTTCTCTTGCGTACATATCTTTGTATTCAATTTTCTATTTTTGTAATTTTAAAATTGACAATTACTTTCGTATGAAATTTATTTTTTAAATGACTATTTTTTGTAAATTCAATATTTCTTACATTTGATTTTATTAAAAAAATTAACTACCTATTTAAATTTACTCTTATAATTATAATTTATAATTATATATAAATATATTCGTAATAAAACATATTTTTAATTTACGTTTTTTTCTTTTAAAAACTAACGGATATATTTTCATATTTTTTTATAAACTATTTTAACAATTATTTTTTAATTCTTAATTTATTTTTATATTCATTTTACCCTAATTTTAATTTATATATATATATATATATATAATTACTCTATATATTAATATAATAATATTATGTATTATCATTTATTAATATAATATTATAAATATTTAAAATAAATGTCTAAGGCATGTATTCATTAGTTATATTCAATTGTGTTTTACTTTTTAAAATTCTTCTGGACTACACAATATTTTTTTAAAATATTATTTTTAATTAACTACTGTCACATTTTTAAAACTGATCTTTTATTTATAATTATATATCTACAATTAATAATATATTATTTATTTCATTATTTTATCTTGTATGTTTATGTAAATTTATATTTTTTTTAATTCATTACTGTAACAGTTTTTAAGTGTTAGTGTTTATCTAAAAAGGAAACGAATTAAACCTTAAACTTGTGTCTACACATTAAAGTTAATTACTAGTGTGTTTTCAAAAGTTTTCTGCTCAAAAGAATCATTTTATTTTTTATACTGAAACTAAACTTAATTATTTTTACTTCTTTTATGACAATTGAACACATTGGTAATTATTTATCTTTTTTTAAGCTTTCAAAAAGTTTCTTTGAAAAATTAATGTTATTAGAAATAAATTAGAGTGCCATTTTGGAAACTATTATTCAGTTTTAGTTTTTTCTGTTTATAAAATAAATTAAATTGATTGGTATTTTATTTGGTGAGTTTTAAAAAAGTGTGCTGTCTAAACAATTTATATTTAATCTATTAGAAACATATTGAAATAAATAATTTATTTTTGGTGCAATGTGATATACTTCACCACTTAATAGTTTTAATAATAAATCAATGAAATCCAAAAAATTATCACAATCACAACATCCAAAAAGGGTGATTCAATGTATTAATATCGTCACATCCTTTTACGCACATATTCATAATATGTATAAATATCATAACCTTAAATATATATATATATATATATATATATATTTAATTTTACTTTCTTAATTACTTTTTTTAAAATTTAAATAATTATTCATAATAATTTTTTTATTTTATCATTTTGATAGCTATTTCAATTAATTACACTTATAATAATCCATAATTATATATAAAAAAATAAATATTTTCTTGTGTCCTGTTTTTTCAATTTTACCCTTCAAATTACTGTTTTTTAGTTTTAAATAATTATTCAAAATACTTCTTTTTTTCAGTATATTATCATTTCAGTAATTTTCTAAATTCAAATAATTACTCCTTATATAAAAATTATTTATTGTTCTATGATCTTAGTAACTACTTCAAATTTAAATAAATACTCATAATAAAAATTTATTTATATAATATTAGTTGTTATGTTTTTTATTTCAATAATTAAAATTTATTTTATCTATAACTATATTGATGACTATGTATCTATGGTTATATACACATATTTTATTTTTCAATTTTATCTTTTAAATTACCACTTTAAAATTTAAATAATTTATAAATATTTAAAAAATTACGCTAGTGTATATACTTTACAATTTATTATTATTATCGTTATTATTTATAATTATATTATTATTATCTTAAAATGTATTATAAACTTTAAAACAATTTATTAATATCCTATTATTCTTATTTTATAATTTTTTTATTAATATTTTATTAGCAATAATAATTATGTTTATTTCATTAATTTTATTAATTATATTTATTTTATTTCAAAATTGATTCTAATAATTATTTATATGAAAATAAATTAACAGTAATAGTTAATTATTTAAAAATGTAATATATATATATATATATATATATATATATATATATATATATATATATATTAAAATATGACATAATTTATCCACTTTTGAAATACTCCATCTCTATTATATAAAATTATATAATAGTAGGTTAATTCTCTATTTATAATATCGACTATGTCATAATTTAATATATTTTAATACACTTTTTTGCCAATCCTAATTGTTAGGTGAAGAAAGATTCACATAAAAAAAATTATCTCATTTTTTATTTTTAATTATTTTTTATTTATTGAATTATGTATTTTTTATTCCTTTTTTATTCAACTTTAAAAATTCATGTCAAAAAATAAATGATAAAAATTAAAGAATGAAAGTAAAAAAAATAGAAGTCGTATTATATTTACAATGTCTTGGAATGCTTCAATATAACCATTGGATGCTTGAAAATAACCAATTAGCGGTAGGATATTATGCTACATTAATAGACCATGTGTTTAGTGGAATAGTCATGAATTTTGATACCAACACAATGTAGTATGATCGAGCCTATCACGATGTTGACAGAGAGCAAGCGCTCGTGTCCATTGCCATTGTGCTCATCAAACTAAGGATAATGAATTTTGATTACTAAATTTTGACAACTTTCTCTGTATCATCTGTTAAGTGATTTTAAAAAATAAAAAATGAAAAATTACTTAGAACATGACACCTAAGATTGTAAGAGAAAATTGTCAAAATTTAGTAATCAGAAGATAATTTTTCTAAAAAAAACATAACAAACTTAACCCGTAATATACTGCAAAATAGAATCTAAAATGAATACACAATTTACAATTTTAAAAAATAACGTGTAACAATAACTAAGAAAGTTCTCATAGAAACTTTCCCACCTTTACCAAAGTATCATATTGTTATTGATAGAAAAATTGGATAAAAAAGTGAATAACATGTTAATGTATTATTCATAATGGTTAACGGGTGAATTTCAAGCAATTTGACTATGTATATAAGAATTATGTAATGTTAGATGATGAAATGGTTAACCAAGACCTGAAATCTAGAAATGTGTGTTAAATGTGGTGCTCCATAAAGGATGACCAGGGAGATTTGTATGAATAAAATTGCAAATGTAGACACAACTAATCAAGCAAATTATTTCTCAGAAAATAAGGCATGATAAATTTTACAATACATATGTTTTTTTTGCGTTATCCTTTCTTGAGAAAAGGCTTCAAAATTTATCTTAATAATAATTCAAAACATCTTAAACACAAAATACATCACTCAAAAGATCCACTTTTTAAAAAGTATAAAGTTTATTGCTTCATAGTTATAATTTTTTTTTATAAAATTCAAATTAAAAGTTAAAATGTTGCACCTAAATGAAAAAAAACAAATACTAAAAGAACAATGATATGATGATTTCCTATTTTAGACTCTCGTTCTTATACCTAAATGAAAAAGAACAAATATTAAAAGAACAATAATATTAATTATTGATTAGTATATCAATATTGTTTCTTTTAAAAGAATTCATGTCTAAGCAGTGTGGATAAAGATTATATGCACGATGTAGTATAGAGTCTTTGATGAGTTGACAAGAAAAAATAGAAGAAAGTATCAATGGTTCTAAAATGGAATGTTTATACAAATCATTTTGTAATCTTAGAAATTAGATCTTAATTAACTCCTATCAGATCTAATTAATTCGAAAATACTTAAGATTAGATGCTAAATATAAGAATGTTTTAGATCTAATGCGGATGAAGGTAAAGATTTCGATTGCACAAACTATTAACATAATTCCTAACCTCATCAGCAATCATGCGCTGCATCATCTGCATAAAACAATCGTGATCCGAAGCCCGGGTATTATTATTATTATTATTATTATTATTATTATTCACTCTAACCTCTTCTCTCACTCTTTCCTCTCCCTCTTCCACTTCTCCCTCTGATTTCTCATCAAACGGAAAAAGACTCAACGGAATCGCAATTCGCTCCTCCTCTCTCTCTTCCTCCGCACGCTGTTTCTTGACAGGGTAGTCCCACCCGAACGGAGAGGCGCGTTTAGTGTTTGGTGATGCCGACGACGACTGCTCCACCGTGCCACGGCGCCGGAGGGTGGAGTTCCAGTGATTCTTGATGGCGTTATCGGTGCGGCCAGGAAGGAGGCGCGAGATGGTAGCCCATTTGTTTCCGTGAATAGCGTGCGCCTTGATGATGATCTCGTCCTCCGCCGACGTGAAGGGACGGTGCTGCACCTCTGGACTCAGCTGGTTGCACCATCGCAACCGGCAGGACTTGCCAGAGCGGCCGGGAATGCTGCTGCTGATGAGGGACCAATTCCGCGCGCCGTGTTCGTTCACCAATTTTAATAGCGTCGCATCTTCTTGAGGACTCCACGAGCCCTTCACTCGATCGTTGCCAACGCCCGTCATCATGCCTCTCACCTGTTGCGCGGAGATGTCAAACAAAAAACTTGTGAGTGTTGTTGTTATTATTACTTATTGTTAATATTTGGCTGCTTTCTGTTTTTCTGTTTATATCATGAGCAAATACATATAAAAATTTATTTAAGAAGAAATTTAAAACTTAAAGAGTATAACCGTTCTTTTAACATGTTGTATTGGGAAGGTTTTAGTTGCAGCGTGTGATTGTTAATGTTTGTTACTTTAGGGTGGTTTCAGTTTCGGTCTAGGTTGGTGGGGGAAGTTTACAGGTAGGTTATTAATATGAAGGAAGTTATAACTTCCACTTTGTCTAACGGATTCTGATAACATCTTACCTATAAATTTTAGCGCATAATTTTTGACCCGTTTATTTGTTTAATGGCGTTGTTTTCACATTGTAACGTAGCACATTCGTTTTATTTTCTAAAATGTGTTGTTTTCCATTTTAGTTAAAAAAATGATGAGTGTGACAGTTAAGAAGCATAAATGTTATATTGACTTTATTATTATTATTAGAATTAATTATTATTTATTAATAAACGATAGATTGGGCAACTAACTAATTGATGAGAAGTCAAAATGAAGGTGAAGGTGTAACGGCCATCGGTTATATTTATTTATTTATTTAAGAATAGTTGGTTGAAAGATGGAATGGATTTGGGAAGAAGGGAATTGCATGAAGGGGAAGTTTTGCAACTGTAAGTTGTTTGTGCAGTTAGACATGCATATGGTCCATACATCATTTCCACCCTCTCTTCCTTTAAATAGCTGCTTCCATTTTGCAGGTCTAAAATAAATTTAGTTACATATTTTTTTGTATATAAATATAAAACAATTTATTTAATATATATATATATATATAAATAATAAATTACTTATGTAGCTTACAAATAATAAATAATTTTTAAATTAGTAAAATAATAAATCTTTTATTTATAAATGTTATTAGTTCATAGAGGGGTTAATATTGTAGTATAGTTTGTCATGAATATTAAGATTTCATTAAGAAAAACATTTAAACTTAAGACATATAACGACCATTCTTTGAATCGTCTTTTAACACAGATTGACGGATCGGGAAGGTTTGTTGTTGTAACCTTTGTCTTTTGTTTAAAGGTTAGGTTTTTAACTTCTTGGTAATTGGTGGGTTTATGAAAAGTGTGGAACAGGAGAATGTTAATTAATTAAATAATGGATTAAACAATGATTCTATTTTTTTTTTTAATTTGGTCATGTTTAATAAAATCTCAATTCTTTTTTCAATTTTATTTAATTTGTTTTATTTTTTATAATGATATTTAAATTATTAATAAGATCACATGTCAGTTTGTAATTTTTTTTTTTTTTTTTTTTTCTTAAATTATGTTTTAAAAAAATTTTAGTATATTTTATTTTTTTTAATTTAAAAAAAGTTGTTCATATGTCAAGTTGACACTGTTATCCCAAGATGTGTTTGGAATGGGAGAGGAGACTTGAAGTGGGTGGGTGAATTTGAGAGGATGGAGAGTGAATTGTGGTATTGTTTTGATTAAAAGAAAGATTGTGTGATTTGAGATAAAAGTTTGTGTATGTATGATGTGATGGATATTATAAATTAAAAAATAGTTTAATTGATAAAATTAGATAATTACTATTTTACCCTTGAAGATAAATATGATATAAATTTAAATATAAATAGTAAAAATTATATTAAAATAAATTTGAAATTGTTATTTAAAAATACAATTTATTATTATTATTACATTATTTATATTATATATATAATAAAATAAAATAAATGATTATATGATATATACTAATTTTGCTTGTTCTCTTTAAATTCTCATTCTTTTATTTAAACAGGTTTCTCAGTTCCTTGCTATATTTTTCCACTCATTGAATATTGATTGTTTTCTTTCTCTCCATGAAATTGCATACATCCGATCCATAGTGAAAAGAAAAGGCCAAAACTATAAAAATGGAAGTGATGAACTCTCATCTCTCAATTATGCGCAGATAGAAACATAGTAGTCTCCTTCGTATCCATCAATGCAAATCTGTTTCAATTCCTTGTAAAAAACACTTCAGATTCGTTCAATCACTCGTTCACCCTTCCTCTCACATAGTAGAACAGCTAAAGCAAACAAAGGTTAAGTGTCATGTTACAAATCAATATCAATAGCATGTGTCAGACCGAATGTTCAAGCGTGTCAACCTGGGTCAAAGGTCAAGACAAGTCGACTTGTTTGAAGGTTATAATGGATCGGCCTCGATGGAAGGTGGGGAGACCAACTAGCTTGTGTTGAAGGTCAAAACGAGTGGCTCAGGTCAAAGGTCGAGACAATCAAACCTAGGTCATCTTAGACCAAAGTTTGAGACTGGCTGGCCTAGGCCAATGGACAAGATTGGTCAGCCTGAGCCAAAGGTCGAGACAGGCGGGCCGAGGCCAAAGGTTGCTATTGGTTAGCTTGGGTTTAAGGTTAAGACGGGCCAACAGGGGTCAAAGTCCAAATGGGTCGACATGTGCTAAAGTTCGAGAAGGGGGGACCCTGACTGAAAGTAGAGACAAGTCAATCCAAGTCGAATGTCAAGACGGACCAACTCGGACCGAAGGTTGCGACGAGTCGATCCAGGCCAAAAGTCAAGATGACTTTCACTAGGTTGTAGGTTGAGATGGCCTGCCTCGGGCCGAAGTTCAAGATGGCTTGCCTCAAGCCAAAGGTCGAGATAGTTTGTCCCGAGTCGCCTAGTGTCAAAAGTCGAGATAAGCTAGTCCAGGTCGAAAATCAAGATCTAAGTAAGTAAGAATACATATTAGAGCACTTTATTGTGTCTAGTAATGACATCGTTGTTTGAACTTCTTAAGTCACCTGCTGCTTCTTGAAAATTGGTTAAATGATTTATTTGTTTTTGTTACTTGTACTTTAAACATGACATATTTCTTTATCACAGTTTTTGTTTTTTAGTAGTATAGCTCATATATGTTTGGAAATAGTAAGATCTTTAGCACAAGAACGCAAGAAGAGGGGTTGATCTATATCATCTTGACTTGGTTCTGATTTCTCTATTTTTTAAGAAAATCGAGTGTGGTTCTTTTTCTACCCGTATCGAATAGAACATGCTTATACAATTTCTTTTATGAAAACCTACTTTATTTAAATAGGAAAAATCATATGGTTGATTTTTAAATAAATAAAATACTAAATCTTTCCATTTATAAATGTTATAAATTCGTAAAGATGTTAATATTGTAGCATAGTTTGTTCCATAAAATAGTTAAATTCTGTAACCATTAGGGATGGCAACGGGGCGGGGCGGGTACGGGTATCATGATCCCATCCCCATCCCCATAATAAAAATTCATCCCCATCCCCATCCCCAAACCCAACGGGTATATAACTTTTGACCCATCCCCATCCCCACCGGGTAACGGGTATTTTCTTATACCCATACCCATACCCATTTTTTTATTGTTCCATATATCAATTAAATATTTTTTATAAA
>Ga0214542_1004621_pt1 | contig 27106 bp, 8 predicted proteins | sample CNSS1metaG_FD_160096 | JGI IMG/M metagenome (GOLD analysis project Ga0214542, IMG submission 160096) | Root nodule microbial communities from cowpea collected in UCLA plant growth center, Los Angeles, California, USA - CNSS1 | ecosystem: Host-associated > Plants > Roots > Nodule | place: USA...
TGCTGGAAGTTGTTTGCTAAATATGCATTTCGTGATGATGATACTCAACCAAATCCAGAGTGCAGGGATATTGCCATGGAGATTGTTAAAAAATGTAAAGGATTACCTCTGGCCTTGAAAACAATGGGAAGTCTATTATACAACAAACCATCTGTTTCAGAGTGGGAAACTGTGTTCAGAAGCGAAATATGGGAATTGCCAAAAGTTCGTTGTGATATTGTTCCCGCTTTAGCATTGAGCTATATCCATCTTCCTTCCCATCTGAAGGCATGCTTTGCTTACTTTGCCCTGTTCCCCAAAGATTATGAGTTTAAGAAGGAACACTTGATGCAGTTGTGGATGACTAAAAATCTTTGTTGTCGTCAACATAGTAAGACTCCAGAAGAAGTTTGCCAACAATACTTCAATGATCTACTGTCAAGATCCTTCATACAACAATTAGGTAAAGAGGAAGAAGTATTTGTCATGCATGACCTTCTAAATGATTTGGCAAAATATGTTGCTGGAGACATATACTTGAGGTGTGAAGTTGGTCAAATAGAGAAGATACAAAAAGAAACTCGTCATTTTTCAGTTGAACTTGAATATGATGATCAATATTTTGATGGGTTTGGAACTTTATGTAATACAGAAAGGTTACGTACATTTATGCCAATAAGTAGAAGCAGGTATTCTTATCCCTGGCATTGTGGTATCAATATGTTGATACATGAATTCTTCTCCAAGTTTAAGTTCATACGGATTTTATCTCTGTCTGGTTGTTCTGAAATTAAAGAGATACCTGATTCTGTTGACAATCTTAAGCATCTCTGTTCCTTAGACCTCTCCCATACTGCAATAGAAAAACTAACTGGAAAGATATGTTTACTCTCCCACTTGCAAATACTGAAGTTGAACAATTGTAAAAATTTGAAGGAGTTGCCCTCAAATTTGCATTTACTCACCAATTTGTGTCAACTTGAATTTATAAGCACTACATTGGCAAAGGTGCCATCACATTTAGGAAAACTGAAGAATCTTAAAGTAATGATGGATTCCTTTAATGTTGACCATGGCAGGGGAGTTGGGTGTTCACTGAAAGGAGCTTTCTAAGATTGTCCTTCTTTGGAATGATTGAGTATTGAAAAAGTTGAGGCACAATGTTTTCCTAATGAAGGACCTGACTACAAGGGTCTCTATCAATTCTCACCTCATAAAAGACTTTGGAGCTGCCCCAACCTCTAACGGTTACCAGAGAAGGGTTTTCCCTAATCAATTTCATATCTTAAAATAGATGATTGGTCTTTGCTGAAACAACATTGCCAAACAGAGGAGATAAAGAATGGGAAAAGATTGCTCATGTTAGAAACATGTATATATTTTAGTGATGTTGTTTGTTTTGAATATTGATGCATTTGGTCTGCTACAATTTATTTTTCTTTTGAATGTGTTGTTTGTGTTTGTTTATTCATTAGTTAGACACCAAATTTGACTAGATTCATTAAACTGCCTGTAATGTATATCTGAAAGCCAGCAAATTGAAGAAATTTGAATGCACAATTTTTTTTATTCTGCAGACATTATCAGAACACACCCACTTCATTATTGTCTATTTTTCTAATTTATTATTTTTATTACATGATTGTGTCACTTGGAACATTGTCATATATGAGAGATTTTAAGTGTCCTCTGGTTTATTTACTGCTATGGTAGCCACACAATCCATATTTGGTTTCCATTCTGTATGCTATTATGAACTCTTTTGGATGGTTTCTGTTGATATACATAGTTAGACTTAAAGGTCTTTGTTTATATTGTTTTGGAGCATGATCTCTATTATCTCCTTATCTTCCTCTTATGTTTTACTTTTGTTTTGTCAATGAAACCTTTTTTAAAACGAGTTGTAGTTTTAATTGTTAAGCTATAACAAATTATTAAAGTTAATTTTTAATGGATATATTTTCACCTTATAAATTTTTATTTGTTGGTACTAACAAAATTTGCTTTATGCCTGTTTTGAGGAAATAATTCTTTTTCACTTGTCCAAATTTCTTGCAATACTAACATTGTGATTTCCTGCAATACCAACAAACTTTTTTCAAGTGATTTAACTTGCTGTAGATGTCACTTATATATTCAGATTGGACTTATAGAAACTTATAAAATTCTTGTTTTCTCTTAAAAAAATGTCTCCATTTTCCTTATTCTGATATCATAATTGGAGCTCTGATTGAAAAACATTTTTGGGAGAGTTTTTATAATATATTTTCAATCTTTTCTCATATCCCTTAGGAAAATCTATTAATTTTGTCATCGATGAGGTAGGTATACCCTTGACTTCTTCAATTGTAATAACGATTGCATCATAACAAAAACTAAAATTTTCTTGACATCTTTCATATCAAGAATATTTTTCTCATATATATTATCTTTGACTAACTAATTCCTATAATCGTAGCCTTTCATAATTTCATATTCTTTAATATCTATAAACTCAAATTTGATAATGTCATTTAAATCTTTGTACTTATTAAGACATTTTCTACAATTTCCAAGAAATCTTGAGAGTGATTTCCATCACTATTATCTCTGCATCCACTCATAAGTCATTACCATTTATCGACAGCATCTTCAACCATGGCAACTGAATTGATTACTGGTGCTCTTGTGTCCACCTTCGTTGAGAGGACTATTGACAATTTGGCTTCTCGTTTTGGGGACATTTTTCGTGGAAATAAAAGCAACAAGAAGATGCTAAGCAACTTGAAAGTGAAGCTCCTAGCCATTGATGTTGTGGCTGATGATGCAGAACAGAAACAGTTCACAAATCCACATGTCAGAGATTGGCTTCTCGCAGCCAAAGATGTTGTTTTTGATGCAGAGGATCTCCTTGAGGAAATAGATGATTCACTCTCCAAAAGTCAAGTGAAAGCTGAATCTCAGAGCGCTGTTAAAAAGGTGTGGATTTCCTTCAAATCCTCTTTTGTCAGTTTCTTTGAAAATGAAATTGAATCAAGGATGGAAAAACTCATTGAAGACCTAGAACATCTTGGAACACAAAGTCATGTTCTAGATTTGAAAAAGGCTGATGATGTTGGGGTCCGATCAGGATGGGGCAGTAAATTACGATCAACATATTTGCCAAACGAAAGTGTTATGTATGGCAGAGATGATGACAAAGAATTTGTCTTTAACTGGCTCACATCTCACACTCACAACAACCTATCTATACTTTCTATTGTGGGAATGGCTGGGGTGGGTAAGACCACACTTGCCCAACATGTATTCAATGATCCAAGGATTGATGAGGCCGAATTTGATGTGAAAGCTTGGGTTTGTGTTTCAGATGAATTTGATGTTTTCAAGGTATCAAGAGCAATTCTTGAGGATGTTACTGGATCAACTGATGATAGTAGAGATACAGAGATGGTTCAGAGAAGATTGAATGAAAAAATAACGGGAAAAAAATTTCTTCTTATTTTGGATGATGTTTGGAACGAAAACCAATCTAAATGGGAAGAAGTGCAGAAGCCCCTTGTTTTCGGAGTCCAAGGGAGTAGAATTCTTGTCACTACACGTAGTAAGAATGTTGCTTCTACCATGCGGTCAGAACAACACTCCCTACAGCAATTACAAGAAGATGATTGCTTAAAGTTGTTTGCTAAATATGCATTTCGAGATGATGACACTCAACCAAATCTAGAGTGTAGGGAGATTGGCACAAAGATTGTGAAAAAGTGTAAAGGACTACCTCTTGCCTTGAAAACAATGGGAAGTCTTTTATACAACAAATCATATGTTTCAGAATGGGAATCTGTATTTCAAAGTGAAATATGGGAATTTTCAAAAGAGCATTGTGATATTGTTCCTGCTTTAGCTTTGAGCTATATCCACCTTCCTTCCCATCTCAAGGTATGCTTTGTTTATTGTGCGTTATTCTCCAAGGATTATGAGTTTAAAAAGGAGGATTTGATTCAGTTGTGGATGACTGAAAATTTCCTACACTGTCCTCAGAACAATAAGAGTCCAGAAGAAGTTGGCCAACAATACTTCAATGATTTACTATCAAGATCCTTCTTTCAACAATTAGGTGAAAAAGAAGTATTTGTTATGCATGACCTTTTGCATGATTTAGCAAAATATGTTGGTGGAGGTATATACTTCAGGTGGGAAGTTAATCAAAAAGAGAAGATACAAAAAATAACTCGTCATTTTTCAGTTGAACTTGGATACGGTCAATATTTTGATGGGTTTGGAACTTTATGTAATACAGAAAGGTTACATACATTTATGCCAACAGGTAGAAATCTGAACTATTTTTGTCGTTGGGATATCAATATGTCGATACATGCTTTGTTCTCCAAGTTAAGTTTTTACGGATTTTATCTCTGTCTCATTGTTCTGCCCTTCAAGAGTTACCTGACTCTGTTGGCAATCTTGACAATCTTCGTTCGCTGGACCTCTCCTATACTGCAATAAAAAAGCTAACTGAAAAGATATGTTCACTCTCCCACTTACAAATACTAAAGTTGAACTATTGTATATATTTGGAGGAGTTACCCTCACAATTGCATTTACTCACCAATTTGTGTCGTCTTGAATTTACAGAGACTAGAGTAGTAAAAGTGCCACCGCATTTGGGAAAACTGAAGAATCTTAAAGTAGTAATGAATTCCTTTAAAGTTGGCCATGGCAAGGAGTTCGGTATTCAACGTCTAGGAGAGCTCAACAACCTTCATGAAGGCCTTTCAATAGGGGAGTTGCAGAATATTGAAAATTCCCTGGATGCAATTGAAGCAAATTTGAAGAATAAAACACTACTAGTGAACCTAAATTTGCGATGGGGAAGGAATGGGAACTCTATTGATTCAAAAGAAGAAGAGAATGTAATTGAGAATCTGCAACCTTCCAAAAACTTAAAGGAGTTGTCAATCTTTAACTATGGAGGGAAAAAGTTTCCAAATTGGTTACTAAATAATTCATTACTCAATCTGGTATCCTTGGTGTTAAGCAACTGTCAATCTTGTCACCGTTTTCCTCCCCTTGGTCTTTTGCCATTTCTGAAGAAGCTGGAGATTTCAGGGTGTGATGAGATAGTGAGTATTGATGCTGATTTTCATGGGAACAAGTCTTCTTCATTTAAATCCCTTCAAACATTGTATTTCTCCAACATGAGACAATGGGAAAAGTGGGAATGTAAAGTTGTGACAGGTGCTTTTCAAAGTCTACATCGTCTTTCTATTAGTTCTTGTCCTAAGCTCAAAGGCCAATTGCCAGAGCAAGTTGTTCCTTTGGAAACACTACACATTAGATATTGCCAACAACTTGAGGCTTCTGCTCCGAGGGCTCTACATTTAGAACTATATGATTGTGGGAAGCTGAAATTGGATTGGATTACCATGAAGAGTCTCACAATGGGTGGCCACAACATGGAAGCATCATTGCTGGAAATGATTGGGTCCGACACTCTTGAACGCTTGGAAATTGAACAGTCAATTTGCGATGACTCTGTCTCTCTAAAGACGTTTCCACTAGATTGCTTCCCAACACTCAAGACCCTTAATCTCAATGCGTGTGGTAATCTACACTTGATTTCACAAGATCGTGTTCATAATCATCTCAAGGATCTGACCATCAAAGAGTGCCTTCAATTTGAATCATTGCCTCGAAACATGCGTATGTTGCTTCCATCTCTCAGATATCTATGGATACAACACTGTCCAAGACTTGAGACGTTCAATGACGGAGGTTTGCCATCAAATCTAGAGCATTTGATAATCATTAAGTGTTCCGAATTACAATCATTGCCTGCAAACATGCATATGTTGCTTCTATCTCTCACGAGGCTATGGATAGAAGACTGTCCAAGAATTGAGTTGTTCCCTAACGGAGGTTTGCCATCAAATCTAGAAGAGATGAAACTGAATAATTGCTCTAGACTTGTTGGCTCACTGAAAGGAGCTTTCAGAGACCGTTCTTCTTTGGAAAGCTTATGGATTGAAGAACTGGATGCAAAATGTTTTCCAGATGAAGGTTTGCTTCCATTCTCTCTTACTTCCTTAACCATCCGTGATTGTTCAAATCTAGAAAAATTGGATTATAAGGGTCTTTATCAACTCTCATCTCTCAAATTATTGATTCTTGTTAACTGTCCCAACCTCCAATGCTTACCGGAGGAGGGTCTTCCCAGATCAATTTCAGATCTTTGTATAACCAATTGTTCTTTGCTCGAACAACGTTGTCAGAAAGAAGGAGGGGAGGATTGGGAAAAAATTGCTCACATTCGAAATCTGCATATATTGTAGTGATGTTGTTTGTTTTCAGTAGTGGTGCATTTGGTTTGACTACAATTTATTTTTCTTTCCAATTTGTATCGACTACTTTTCTCTTGGTAGTCCTAAAAAGGCTTCTAACAATTCACCCCTATATTATTTTTGTGAATAAAATACTTAATAAATTATACAATTTTGTTTGAAATCCTTGAAATATATATTCATTTATATTTTGTGCTAGATATTATATTATTTCTTTTAACTTATACTTTAAATATTTTTAAATGTGTTTTTTAGTTATTTGTATCATAGTAATGGATATGTTTTTCTTATATTTTTATCGTAACATATGTTGCAAATATAGTAACATATTCCTTTGTCTGTCTATCTAATTCTTCACTCTTCACGTGTGCTCGACACACAGTGTCATGTCCTGCCTTGTCAATGATGATCTTCTTCCTGTATTTATTGTTTTGCTTGACTCTCATACAGATAAAAAAGGAAAATCTCCATTGAGCATCATGAATTTTTAACTGTGAATGAGGAAATTTTGCCACAATCAGAACTCCTTTTGGCTAAAGACTGAACTTCAAGAAAATTAGGTTTTTCAAAATTCCCTCTTTTGGGCATAAAGTCCAAAATTTGACATTTAATACATGAAAGTTGAAATCTGTGACAAAAATGTTTATTTTCAAAATGTTTATTTTAAGACTGAACTTTTCCGACATTAGAGTTTTCAAAATGTTTATTTTTGGATAAAAGGGCGACCATTCGAGGCTTCAATACCACAAGGGAAACTTTACCAATAATCGATATTTTTTCTTGTTTGGTAGAGACTTCAAAATTTTTAAAATGTTTGGTTAGTCTTTAAGAAAACTATCATACGCATGAAAGAATATAAGAGTATTTTTGTTTTTGAAAATCCGTTATATAAATTCATATTATTTTAATAAGTTTTGCTATTTAGGATGTCAACGGGATGGGTAGGGTACGGGTAGTAATTCTCCGTACCCTACCCTACCTGCTAAATAAATATTTACTTCGTACTTATACCCATATCGATCAAGTATTCGTTATGCGGGTACCTGCATAATTTTTTAATATTCACGGATATTCACGGTTTCCACGAATATTTAAAAAAAATAAAAATATTTAACAATATATTTTAATCGTAAATTCAAATAAAATACAATATATATAACATTCAGAAATTTCAAACAAAGTCCAAATAACTCATTTAAATAGTACTGAATGACAGTTTACAAAGAAATGAAATTTTTTTAAAAACTAATTGATAAAAAAAATAGTTTATTCAAAATCAATATATTAATATTTTAATCATATTTTTTTTTAATTTAAATTAGAGTATAACGGGTACGAGTATCCACGAGTACAGATACTATGATACTCGTACCCGCCCCGTTAACATGCGGGTATTAAAAATACTCGTACTCATTACCTACGAGTATCCATTTATATACTTTTGAGTTTTATTCGTGAATAATACGATTTTTTTTTACATTTCTATAGCTACACAATGTTCTTAGGACTGGTTAAGAATAATTAATACTCATTAAATTTTACAAAAAATTGTATAGTCAGATGTGTTATCAAATGAATTCTGACTCAATAAATATTAATATAATTTTACTTTAGTTAGAGGATAAAAATGTTCATAAGTATTATTAAATGTGTTTAATATTTTATTTGATGCACACCAATAAAAAGTTAAAAAATAATAAAATAATTATATTTTAATATTGCTAAAAATTAGAATTTAATTAAACGTACAAAAATTTAAATTAGCAGAAAATCCAACAAAAAATAGTGTTGAACATCTAAAAATTTACAAAAAAAAATAAAATAAAATATGAATTAAATAATAAAATAACTATGTTTTATTGTTGTTAAAAATTTCAAAGAGATTTTTTTCTTTTGCAAAAGTTGAAAATCATTTACCTTTTAAACATTTCAAATTTTCACATTTCAAACTTTCACGGATAGGTTCTTCAAGTGTCAGAAAAATATTTTTCGATTAAACGTCATTGAAGGAACAGTAATTAGGCATGATTATGAATAAATAATGACCAGGCAAAATAAAATGAGTAATGTATATTATTGTTTTTCTAATAATTAATATATTAAAAATGTGTTAGAATAGGATATTTTAATTAACAGATATTGACATTCATTTTGCTGCGATATTAGGATTTTTTTTTCAAGGAAAATGGGGATGGAAGATTGATAGAAGATTGAGGTGTTTGGTGAAAGTTTTCATCTCTCTGGGAACGTGTTCGGTGGAATCGTGGTTTCATAGCAATCGAAGGTTGTGACTATATGTTATCATCTCAATCTCTCATGTCTCTTTTGTTCAGTGTTTTCTGTCGACGTATACTATAGGTTGTTTTGTTTTGGAAAACCGAAGTACTTATGTGAGATATTCGATGTTTAAATATTGGGGTATGTGTGGTTTAAAAATGAGTCTATGTTCCACCACCATGTTACATGTGTTTCCGTTGTGGTCTTCCCATTTCAAAGTCGTATTCAGTTATCTGTTTAGGTGTATTATGAGTTTTAATATATGTTTATTTTTTGTCGGTATACCATAAAAGAAATGAGGAACTCTAAATGTTCATTATTCTTTTTTCATAGTCACTTAAATAATTCTATTAATTTATATTATTTTTAGTTAATATTAATATGGTAAACCTATCTGCTTGCCAACTTTATTCTTTATATGAAAATACCTATTATTTTTAAATAAATAATTATTTTTAACTATATATTTACTTTTCATTTTTTTCAACTAAATCTAATTGACACATATGTTACACATCAAAATAAAAATTATATACATACAAACTTAATTTAATAATTGATCCATTACCGTCCCTGTACTACACAAGAAAAGGAACTGTGTAAAGAGTTTTGTAGGGGTATAAGTTCAAGAGTGAGGTTATCAATAAAAAGATTATGTAGAACTTGCTGATAAGTCAAAATCTGGTGACGTACATAGAGAGAGACCATCTTGCATATCTCAAAGGGATGGAAGAACAATATCATCATTCACTTCATCATAAAACAATCATTCATAAAATATTATACCAGAATATATCGAATTCCAACAAAGAAAATACAGTGTAAGATTATTCTACAAAGATTAAATGTTGGATTATTACTATACATACTATTTTATATCATGAAAAAAAATTCGACAGTAAAATACACTGCAGAGCCAAAAAAATAATCACATGAAAAGTTAATATACAGACTAATAAACTAATAGATTTTAACATGTTTTTTTAATATATATCTAAATTTAAAACAAAAAATCGCTTAATTAATTAACAGTATAATAATAGCCAATCATTCATTGAAGGGATTCAGCTGTTGAAGTATGTGATGTGGGGAAGACTCAGCAATCATTGGCGGCTTCACTATCGCAGAAGAAAGTGTTGGTCAAATACCTTATTGCCCTTTCAATACTACACTAACCCTGCACTGCACTGAGTCATTGGCACAAGCTAGCAGCAGCACTTGAATCCATACCATGGCATTAGAATTTGTTGGTAGTGCTCTTCTTTCTGCTTTTCTTCAGGTTGCATTCGAGAAGCTAGCTTCTCCTCAAATTCTCGATTTCTTTCGTGCAAGAAAGCTTGATGAGAAGCTGCTGAACAAGTTGGAAACCAAGCTGCACTCTATCCATTCTCTTGCTGATGATGCAGAGCGAAAGCAGTTCACAGATCCACATGTCAGAAACTGGCTGCTTAAGGTCAAAGATGCTGTCCTTGATGCAGAGGATCTCTTGGATGATTTACAAAATCTCTCCAAAAGCCAAGTGGATGTTGAATCTGAATCTCAAACCTTTTCAGGCTGTTCTTGCAAGGTATTCAATTTCTTCAAATCTTCTCCTATTAGATCCTTTAACAAGGAAATTGAGTCTAGGATGGAACAAAACCTTGACAGCTTAGAATTTCTCTCAAGCCAAAAGGGTGCTCTAGGATTGAAAACAGCTAGCGGTGTTGGATATGGGATGAGCAATGAACTGCCACAGAAATCACAAACAACATCATTGGTTGTTGGAACTGATATCTATGGTCGAGATGATGATAAAGAACTGATCTTTGACTGGCTGACATCTGACATCAACAATCGTTACCAGCCATCAATACTTTCTATTGTGGGAATGGGCGGAGTGGGTAAGACCACTCTTGCTCAACATGTATTCAATGACCCAAGGGTGGATGAGGCTAAATTTGTTGTCAAAGCTTGGGTTTGTGTTTCAGATGAATTTGATGTTTTCAAGGTATCAAGATCAATTCTTGAGGCTATTACTAAATTCACTGATGATAGTAGAGACACAGAGATGGTTCATAGAAGATTGAAAGAAAATTTGACAGGGAAGAAATTTCTTCTAGTTTTGGACGATGTTTGGAACGAAAACCAGCTTAAATGGGAAGAAGTGCAGAAGGCCCTTGTGTTCGGAGTCCAAGGGAGTAGGATTCTTGTCACCACTCGTAGTAAGGAAGTTGCTTCTACCATGCGGTCAGGAATTCACTCTCTAAAGCAATTACATGAAGATCATTGTTGGAAGTTGTTTGCTAAACATGCATTCCAAGATGATGATACACAACTAAATCCAGAATGCAGGGAGATTGGCATGAAGATAGTAGAAAAATGTAAGGGACTACCTCTTGCCTTGAAAACAATGGGAAGCCTGTTATACAACAAATCATCACTTTCAGAATGGAACACTGTGTTCCGAAGCGAAATATGGGAACTTTCGAAAGAGCGTTGTGATATTATCCCTGCATTAGCATTGAGCTATATCCACCTTCCTTCCCATCTTAAGATATGCTTTGCATACTGTGCCCTATTTCCCAAGGATTATAAGTTTGAAAAGGAGTGTTTGATTCAGCTGTGGATGACTGAAAATTTGCTACATTGTCAACACAGCAGAACTCCGGAAGAAGTTGGCCAACAATACTTTAATGATTTACTATCAAGGTCCTTCTTCCAACAATTAGCTAGAAACGAAGAAGTATTTGTTATGCACGACCTTCTAAACGATTTGGCAAAATATGTTGGTGGAGGCATATATTTCATGTGGGAATTTGATAAAACAGAGAAGATACAAAAAGTAACACGTCATTTTTCAGTTGAACTTGGATACAAACAACATTTTGATGGGTTTGGAAAGTTATGTAATACAGAAAAGTTACGTACATTTATTATGCCAGAAGGTAGAGGTAAGTTTTGTATCAATATGTCAATACATGAATTGTTCTCCAAGTTTAAATTTTTACGGATCTTATCTCTGTTTAATTGTTCTGCCCTTCAAGAGCTACCCGACTCTATCGGCAATCTTGAGCATCTCCGATCATTAGACCTCTCCTATACACCAATAAAAAAATTAACTGAAAAGATATGTTCACTCTCCCACTTGCAAATACTGAAGTTGAACTATTGTAGAGATTTGGAGAAGTTACCCTCAGATTTGCATTTACTCACAAATTTGTGTCGACTTGAATTTATGAAGACTAAAGTGCGAAAAGTGCCACTGCATTTGGGAAAACTGAAGAGTCTTAAAGTAATGATGAGTCCCTTTATTGTTGGCCATAGCAAGGAGTTCGGTATTCACCGACTAGGAGAGCTAAATCTTGATGGAAGTCTATCAATTGAGGAGCTGCAGAATATTGAGAACTCTCTGGATGCATTAGAGGCAGATTTGAAGAATAAAACAAACCTTGTGAAGCTAAAGTTGCGATGGGACTCGAGGAGGAATGGGAATTCTATTGATTCAAAAAAGGAAGAGAATGTAATTGAGAATCTGCAACCTTCCAAAAACTTAAAGAAGTTGTCGATCTTTAGCTATGGTGGCAAACAACTTCCAAATTGGTTACTAGAAAATTCGTTGAGGAATATGATGTCCTTAGTGTTGGAGGAATGTGAATCTTGCCAACATTTACCTCCCCTTGGACTTTTGCCATTTCTCAAAGACTTGAGGATTGCAAGAATTGATGGGATAGTGAGTATTGATGCTGATTTTCATGGTAACTACTCCTCTTCATTCAAATCCCTTGAAACATTGGAGTTCTCCTCTATGAAACAATGGGAAAAATGGGAATGCCAAGTTGTGAAAGGTGTTTTTCCAAATCTTCAAAGACTTTATATAAATGATTGTCCCAAGCTGAAAGGAGAGCTCCCAGAGCAACTTTTTCCTTTGGAAATACTAGACATTAGAGACTGCCAACAACTTGATGCTTCCGCTCCCAGAGCTGTAGTATTACGAATAAAAGACTATGGAAAGCTGAAAATTAACGGGGCTACTTTGACAGAGCTCAGCATCGGCGGACACAACAAGGAAGTATGGTTCATGGAAATGGTTGGGCACATTGTTTCTTGCTCATTTGATTTGTGTAACGCTTGCCAAATCAGTGATGACTCTGTCTCTCTATGGACCTTTCCATTACATTTCTTCCCGACACTCACGATGCTTAGTCTCAAAGGATTTAGTAATTTACACATGATTTCACATGATCAAGCTCATAATCATCTCCAATATCTGACAATCACGGACTGCCCAAAATTTGAATCATTGCCTGCAAACATGCATATGCTGCTTCCATCTCTCACTATGCTTAGCATAAAAGATTGTCCAAGACTTGAGTCCTTCCCTGATGGAGGTTTGCCACCAAATCTATGTGAAATGAGACTCATGAATTGCTCCAGACTTATTGGCTTATTGAAAGGTGCTTTGGGAGACAATCCTTCTTTGAAAAACTTGTGGATTGAAAATGTGGATGCAGAATGTTTTCCTGATGAAGGTTTGCTTCCTTTTTCTCTAACTTCTCTAATCATTACTTATAGTCCAAATCTAATACAATTGGACTACAAGGGCCTCTATCAACTCTCATCTCTCGAAACACTGACCCTTTACTCCTGCCCCAACCTCCGACGCTTACCAAAGGAGGGCCTTCCCAAATCAGTTTCATGTCTTGAAATCGATGATTGTCCTTTGCTTGAACAACGTTGCAAGGAAGGAGGCGAAGACTGGGAGAAGATTGCTCACATTCAAAAATTGTACATATGGCAGTGATGATGTTTCTTAAGACTTATGATGAAACTTCTACATATACATGCTTGCATTAGGACATTACTAAATAATTTGTATGTGTATATATGTTCTTATATATGACCTTGAGTTCTTTACTATCGGATCAAATTCTACATTGAATTTTGTTTCCTAAATTCTTACGATAAACTGTCATTGATAACTTATTTTTGATATATTGTTTGATAATTTAAAAAGTTTACCACTAAATAGATAATTGTTCATCTTCTTCTATTGTGAAGATTTAATATTATGCATGTGATTTTAGCTCCTATATGTACTGATACTTGAGAGCTTGTTGGAAATTTATTTGTTACATTCCTATGATTAGTTCAGGTTAAAGAGGAATCTATGAAAACATCAATGATATATATATATATATATATATATATATATATATATATATATATATATATATATATATATATATATATATATATATATATATATATATTAAAACATTAAGAAATGTTAAAACAACAACTGTATAATTAAAACAACTATTAAGAAAATATAAATGATATGTCCGAAAAATCTTTCTAAGGTAGCACTTGTGTTATAGAACTTAACAAGCAGTAATAAGGTGCAAAATTTGAATCTAAGACTGATAAAATCATTGTATCTCCAAAACTAGAAGGAACCTACATTTTACAAGCAATAGAAGGAGATCATAAAGAAAAGGTTGACAATAACATTTCCATTTGTCTTGATATTTCTTGCCTCTTAGCTTCTTCAAAGTATTGCATAATAGTAAAAGCTGTTACGCATAATTCAAAGTTTTAAATTTAATACAAGATTGTATACAAACAACGCTGGGCATATTGTTTTTAAGTAATTGTAATACTCACAATCTATTAAATATATAATTCATTTTTTTTTTCATGAGTGATTGATAACTTGATATTAAAAGCTTAAACCAGTGCATTTGATAATTGAGAAAAAGCAGCCAAGATAAATCCGTTTTGTACGAATCTTTCTGTGAGTTGTGACTTATAAGTGATTCTTCATTGTTTTCTCACCTTTATATTTGAGAGTGTGGTGGTTGAGTGGAATTCATGAAAGTCAAGAACATGTGTAGAAGAATCTTTCGAGGTAACAGCAGTGTAAAGAAAGTTGAAGAAGGATTAAGGTGCAATATGGCTGACTCAAGCAATTTTGTTGTAGGATCTCTACCTGTTTTCGATGAGAAATTATTTGATAATTGGAGAGTTAAAATGTTGGTGGTGTTTTGCTTCCAAGATTGTCTTAGAGTTGGTGTGCCAACTAGTTTTGCAGAGCTTAGTAGGAATGCAACTGAGGAACTATTTTTCAAACAGCAACAAAAACTTGATAGTAAGGCATGGTTTCTCATTTACTAATGTGTCAATTCAAAGATGTTCAAAAAGATTTCCAAGGTGTCTACCTCAGAGAAAGCATGGGAGATTTTGATAAAAACATATAATGAAAAAGAAAAAAAAAAAAAACAAGGTTAAGCTGCATACATTAAGAAGGCAAAATCAACTGCTAGGTTCAAGAACTGGTCAAAGCTATGAGGGACTGCAAGGAGCAGATTTCATATCTACAAGTGGTAGACAAAATATTGACGGCTTTGTCACCATAATTTGATCATATATAGTTGTTGCATTTGAGGAGTCAAAGGACTTAAATACTGTGAAGATTGAAGAACTACAACACTTCCTTGAGGAATATGAGATGAGAATCAATGAGGGAACATCCACTCAAGAACTGGAACTTCAAGCACGATCAAATTACAAGGGAAAAGGCAAAGGGTCCTAGAAGGGAAACAAATCAAGTGTTAACCAGAAACATCAATATCATAAATCTAGTGAAACTCGTTATTCTTTTAAAGGAAAGAAAAATTATCAACCATAAGAGCAAGAGAACAACTCCAACAATAGTAAGGAGAGAAATTTGACAAGAGAGAAGTGAGATGTCATAACTGTCAAAAACTTGGTCAGTAGCAATAGAGTGTTGAGAAGGAGAAGGTGACAAGAACAAGCCCATGAATCGTCCAAATTTGGCCCAAGATGAAGAATCAGATTCTAAAGTTGTGATGCTCATGTCAACCACATGCATTAAATCCTCAAATAAAACTTCCTTTTACTTAGATCTTGGCTGTTCTATTCATATCACAGCAAAGGGGGGATGGTTCATTAGTTTGGATAATTTATCATAGAGAAGAGTTTGTCGTGTAGGTGATAGCAGTCTCACTGCAGAAGGCTTTGGCAGAGTTTTTCTTAGAGATAAAGATGGCAAAGAAACAATGGCAGAGCTTGTATATGTGCCTGGCATGAAGACAAACCTGTTGAGTTTATGCCACCTGCTGCATAAAGGATTTGTCTTGACAATGGAAGATAATTGTCTTAAGATGTTTGACAAAAATCACAAACTTGTCCAACAAAGGTGATAATTGTCTTAACTTTTCATATTGCAATGAATATTCTGAAACATCAGTGTTTTGCTATAGTATAGAATTAAGGACCTCAATCTATTCACAAACCATAAAATGGTTGAAGGATTGTTTCAGGGTGTAGTTCTTGAACAGATATGCAAACAGTAAGTTTTAAAATTGTTGAATCAAAATTGGAATAATGATTCATGTTCCTTATGATTATGATCTAGGTTAATCTTAAAAACTACATATTTCTTTTATGTTTAATGAGCTTAACGTAGCGTTCATCATCGGTCTATTAAGATTAAGAGAGTGCCTGCATATGTCATAAAGGGCTTCGATGTCCCACAGAACAACACATCATAAGCTCAAGCTGTGAATGGTTGTGGAGATACCGTTGTAAGATTCATCAACAAAGGTTGAAACTTAAAGAGATGAATAAACAATGAAATCAACATTTCACATTTTTTCCATAATCAACGAAGAGACTCTAAAAGAAACAAACCGAAACTTACTCGATTAGGAATATTGAAGACATTGTCTCCTCCACCAGTGATTTTTCTGTCTTGCGCTACTCTTTCGTCGTCATTTTGAAGTACAGAATCACCATCAACATATATGTAGAATTGTGTTAATATTGGTGAAATTATGATTGCGAAAATGTGGGTGAAAGTGAGGAAGTGCCGTTGGTGAGGGAAAGAGAAGTTTAACTGTAAAATGTGTAATTAAGTTTTATGTTTATTACAATAATAATTTTTAAGTATTATAGTTTCCAAATTTTAAATGATGTATAAAGATGTGTGTCACAGAAAGTCCAGAAGTTAGTATCAGTTTATTTTCTAATTAAGTCAATTTTTTTACCCTCCCAATCTTTTTTTTTTTAAGATGTCCAATTGATTTAAACTAAAATAGTACTTTTGAAATTAAAAAAAAATTATGGAATTAGGCATTTAAAAAGTAGAGGTATGAAGTTGAATTTTATAAATAAATAAAATGATTAAAACCGTAATTTAGCCAAATTTCATTATTCTTACAACTTTTTTTAATGAGAGAATCGACGAACAAGTAATTATATTTAAAAATAAACAGAAAAATTAAACCGTTAACACTTAATAATTTTTACCGAAATTTTTAATATTATTATTATTATTATTAGCGAATACATACGTCGTATTTTTAAATTTTTAAAAGAATCTATAACGATATATACGTCGTATTTTTTAATTTTTAAAAGAATTTATAATCTTCTTCTTAACAAGTAAAGGGAATTCTTCTTTTTGTGTCCACATTTCATAATATCCGTTTTATCTTTAGTTATTTTAAAAATTTATTATTTTATAAATAATTTACTTTTAATCATTTTTCTAAAATCTCTTTTGTCTTAAATCATTATTTAAATTTTCTTTTTACATATCTTATTTTTTTTAATTTTATATTTAACACTATTTTAAAAATTATATATTTGTTATTGATCTTAAATTTTTTGAAAATTAAAAAATGCGAATACACATAGCGCCTGTGTGTTCGCTAGTAATATATAAAGAGGATTTCCTTGCTGTGTTCACATTATCAAATTTATCTTTTAAAATATAATTATTTATTAAATTTTTTAAAATTTACTGTTATTTTTATAAATTTTTTCTCTATATATCAACAATTATTTTTTTATATTTTCTTATATATTTCACTTTATTTTTAATAAATATAATTTTATTTTACATATTAACTTAATATTATTATATTAATATAAAATTATGCATATTTAAAATTGCATACACACACGCATGCATGTTTGTTCTAAGGCCCATTAAAGTTTGACTGGCCATTTCTGCCCTAAAGTTAAGGGTTGCCCTCTTGTGTTTGGGCCTAAGGTTGGCCCAATTGATAAAACCATTTTTCATGTTACCTTAACTCTCACTTTTCATTCTTGCAGAAGACTTAGCAGCCGTCACCCTCCCTTTCCCCTCACAGAACGCTCTGCTAGGGTTTGCCCTAAGGTCCACTTCGAGCTAACTCAAACCCAGTTCCTACTCCTTGGCATTATTCCAGTTAGGGCTTCGTATTAATCCACCCTTGGTTCTGTTTCTCCGCTGTTTTCAGCTCTCCAGTCCATTCCTAAAGCTGCGGTACTCGCTGCCGTGCCGTCAAGGTTTCTGTCGACCTCTGTTTCCAAGTACAGGAAGTTAGGGTTTCTAGTTTCGAGTTGTTTTGGCCTGTGTTTGAGTTGGTTGTTGATTGTATGGATTGATCCTTCGTTTTGATGCGTGAGAATACTTCGTATGTTTGGTTGGTTTGAAAAACATGACTGCTGCAGGTGGAACAGTGGCGAGACCTATTAATCTCGCCCAAGCGAGCCAGTCTCGTCTATGCGAGACAAACAGGGATTCACCCAGGCGACCCGCTCAAAATTTTGAGCGAGCGAACATCTCGCCTAGGCGAGAGGGGTCTCGCCTAAGCGAGATCCCGCGTTGCTTCTTGATGTTCTTTTCGAGCCCTCGCCTAGGCAAAGGGGACTCGCCTGAGCGAGAATGTCTCGCTTGAGCGAGACCCTTCAGCCTGAGCGAGGGGTTGGGCGAGACAGTGTTGTGTTTGGTTGTGTGTTTACTCTCGGATGATTGGAATTGTTTGGGTATGATTGCTATGATGAGATACATGTACATATGTATGGATATATGCCTAATGGATTGCTATATATGCGTGACATGATTCATAAATGGTGAATGATGGGTATTGTGGGAATTTGGCATGTAAAATGAATGAGTGGGTTGGAACTAAAGTAACATGGTATTGATATGAGATGAGGCCCTAGACTCATGGGGTGGTGATGATCAGTGGTATAGATTCAAAATGTGATGCGTATGAGGAATTAATTCCTGGGGTTGGTATGAAATTGTAAATATGATTTAATATTCTCATATTGTTGATTTATGAATGTTGGTCTGTGTCAGCGTGTAATTCCTTGGGGTCTCTAGGTGAGACCTCTGGGGTTACGCTTCAGTGGTCGGGACGTAATCCCATAGCCCTTGGTAGTGGGTGTCCATGGTGGTGCCCCATCTGTATAACTAGGTAAGGTTGCATCCTGACACTCTAAGGGGTCAATTAGTCTCACCTAGAGCGGACTGACTCTTGTGGTGAGAGTAGCAGGAGGCCCGAAATTCATTAAGGGCTAACCTTGTGGTGAGGGAATATTGATTCATTATAATACTTGTAACACATAGCTCGGGGGTGAGCAGAGGTATCCACCACAAGTGCAAGCATCCGCTGAATCCGACCAAGTTATATATATATCCGGATGAGTCGAGTCGAGTCGTAGTGTATTGTTTGGAAGGTCGTAATATGCTTGTGTGATGTATGTATGATGGACTGTGAAAATGTATCTGACTCCATTGATGAAATGATTTTATGCTCTAGCTTACCCTACTTTTGTTGTTGTGTGTTCTGCTGTGTGTACTCTCTTTTGCGATGATCATCTTTGTTGGTGTGAGCAGAGTCGAGGAACACCCGTTGACAACAGGAAGGTGGTAATTTTGCTGTATAGTCCATGTGGTTTGGACTAGTTTATATTTTCATATGAGTTTATCTAGGGCTGCGACCCGCGTAATTGATGGTTTTAGATTTATATACTTTTAGTTAACTCTTTATCCAATTTTCTCTTGGGCATCGTGGTGTGCCATGAGTTGTAAGAGGTTGAGTTTCGAACACTCGGACTGCGCTTGTATGTTATATTTATACGATGCTACATTTAATTTCGCTTATAAATTAAATAGGGTGTTACATTTGTACTTTAATTTAAATTAAGATTAATAAATAGTATATGATTAATTTTTAAAATAATTGTTAGTAGATAGAAGATATATTTAAAATAATGAAGTGGCTAGCGCTGCGTGCTCATCCTTTGGTATCAGAGCAAGGCCGCGTGCTCGATTCCTGCCGAGGACGGAAATGGGGCAGCGTGTGGTAAGTCCCCTTGATTTCCCGAAGAGCGGGGGAATTAGAGTTAGAGTTGCAGAGTCGCGGAATCGTGGTGGGACCGAGGGATTAAGTATCAAAGTGTGAACATTGACTTTTGGTCAAGTGGCTAGCGCTGCGTGCTTAAAATAATGATTAAAGATAAATTATTTATAAAATAATTAATTTTTAAAATAATAAATAAGGATAAATGTTAAAATATAAAATGTAAAAGAAAAAGTATACTTTTATTTTTTTATATAAATTATTATTATTATTTTCCATTTGGTTTTTATTCCACACTCTCTTCACTTCAATTTAAAAAGCGAGCGTGAAGCTCTTGGAATCGTTACGCAGTAGTTGTCTGAAGTGAAAATGGCTGCTACGGTTGTAGGGAACGCGACCACGAACACAAGCGCGGGTGTGGAGTGGCACGTGCGTCCTCCAAACCCTAAGAACCCAATCGTCTTCTTCGATGTCACCATCGGCAACATACCCGCTGGTCGAATCAAGATGGAACTCTTCGCCGACATTGCGCCCAAAACCGCCGAGAATTTCAGGTTCGTTTCTCCGTTCGATTTTTGTAAAGCCTCTATTGTTACTTATTTAGAATAGATGTGGTGCAACCACTGTGCTTTATGCTCAGACTTCTTCATTTGAACATTGGCTTCTGCTATCATGCTGTGAATGAACTTTCCCGAATTAGAAAAAGGAAGTTTTAATATGTTTATGTGCGAGAAAATATCTCAGGTTTTGACTTTGGTCCTTATAAAAATTTTGTTGGTTTTTAATTCCTCCCGAGGTTATATGCTGATAACTATTTATCTGTGCCTTGACTTTGAGTACTTCTGCTGCAACCACTGAGGGCTATGCTGATAACTATTTTCTGACACTTGGCTTTGAGCCTTGCTTGTTAGTTAACCTTGCTGTTAAGGTTGTGAACGAATTTCCACGAATTGGAGAAAACAAAAAAAAAATGGTTTTAAGTACGTTTTTGGTTCCCGAAAATATTTCAAGTTTTGATGTTTCGTCTGTAACTACACGTGCTTATATAGACCCTAACAAGGGAGTGAAACCATTTCATTTTGTTTTCACTCCTTAATTATGTTTTGGACTTTTTTTGTGGATGTTTGTGTTGCATTCAGATTCTGTCTGTTGACACAATCATCTCCAGATCAATTGATGAATTTGGTTTTTGTTATTTGGCAGGCAGTTCTGCACTGGGGAGTACAGGTAGTGAAACAGTCTTCTCCAGTCTATCCAACAATCTATTGTGGTCTTCCGTCTCTCTTTGTTTTTGTTCTTATAATTTTTCATTTTGGATTCAAGATAGTTATGAAGGTTTTGATCTATTACTGTGCATTTTTTTTAGGTGTCCATGGCATCATTATCATCCCTGTAGTATACTTTGATAGTTTATGCTACTGAATTGGAATATAAGATCCATACCTTAATCCTAGATGGCAACACTTTCTTGTCATTTCCTGCTTTCAAAGTCTAAAAGTTGAATGAGGATCACTGCTAGAATAATGGTGTTGCTTTCTTGGCTTTCAGACTTTGTTTTCATGATTGCCATAATGATGGTATTTCTAAGTCAAATGTTGGTATGGGGTGATAAGGTAAGGTTGTTATCTTGTCACCTGAAGGTCATAGTTTTATATTCTGGAAATGGTCTATCCACTTATGGGGAAAGAAGGAGATGGATGCTAAAATCATCCCAATAATATTCCCCAATGTTTCACTGGGATATTTTGTTTTTTATAATTTTTCATTTAGACTCAAGATAGTTATTACGATTTCAATCTATTACTGTGCATTTTTTTGCGATGCCCACAACATCATTATCATCACCGTAGTATACTCTGGTAGTTTAAACGAGTGAATTTCAATGTAAGATTCTTAGCCTTAATCCTAGTTGGCAACACTTTATTGTTGTTTCCTGCTTTCAAAGTCTGAAAGTTGGATGAGGATCAGTGCTAGGATGTTTAGTGTTGCTTTCTTGGTTTTCAGTCTTTGTGTTCATGATTGTCATAATGTTGAATTCATAATGATAGTATTAAGTCAAATGTTGTCTCGGTGCAATAAGGTTGTTATCTTGTGACCAGACGTTTTGAATTTTGGAAATGGTCTCTCCACTTGATGGGATAAGGCTGCATACATCTATTTATTGGGAAAGGGGGTAGTTGAAATCATTATTGTACTCATAGAAGTACAATTCTGTGAATATGGAAGGCTGGAGTCAACCCAAATCTATCCCGAAACTCATTCAAACGACCAGATTGTTTGCATTTTTGGGGTTTAAGTTAAATAATACTTCTCATGATCTGATTTTATTGGCAGAAAAGCTGGACTTCCGGTTGGTTACAAGGGTTGTCAATTTCATAGAGTGATTAAGGATTTTATGATTCAAGCTGGTGATTTTGTTAAGGTACTGTTCTGGTCTGGTTTATTTGACTTTGTCTGTTAAATATGTACTATGCAATAGCTGAGGTGTTTATGTCGACATTCATGAAAATAAAATAAGGTGATGCATATGCATGGTTTGATCTTATTGTACGCATATGACATGATGCTTAACTTAGTTATAAACTCCATGTTTCTTGCCCAACATTTTTTTGGAAACTATCTTACTAGTGATGAATCCCTTATAGCTGTGTGAAGAGGTTCACTGTGAAACTGCTGTAGTGGGTTAGTGGGATGACTGCTATTTTGAAGATTTTAAATACAGTCCCTTAAAAATTTATACTACACACAAAAATATTCAAAATAAAAAATAATCCAAAATTTAAGACATTAATAATTTGAGTAAGTTATAAATGAAAGGGTGAGCAACACTCCAGAGCAGAGGCAGAACAAAAAAAGCAAGAACTTTTGAGACAAAAAGTACTTGCATGAAAATCGAGTTGTGCTATGAAGTTGTTGCAAACTTCAAGGACCAAAAGCCAATGTAGTGTGTAGTAAGGCTTTCTTCTAGAGTTTTCTTGTAATCCTTGTAAGGTCTTTTTATTTGGAATCCTACAAAAAAATACAATTTACAACCTCAAAGTTCCCTTTTGTAGATAATTAGAATTACAATTAGATGTTACTCCCACTTCTTAAAACAAGCTTCATAAGAAGAAATTGTCGTCCTTGTTTATCTCCTCACAACCAAAACCACCATCAACTATCAGTTTTCCTTGTTTCACTACCAATATGTCCATTTTGATTCTTGCCTATAAGATTCTTTTTTATCTTATAAAATGCAGTGAACCACCACCGGCCCAAACCTTTTCTTTCAGAAGAAATCTCACTTGAGGTGCATAAGCACTATGATAATGATAGTCTTCCATGCAACCATTAGTTTTAAAGATAAGATATTGTCTCTAATCCTTTTTTTACATCCACCACATTAATCTCACTTGTGGTCCTTTCTTTCCGCTAATACTCCTCATACTAAAGTTTCATTCCTGTATTGTATAGCTCCTTATCTTTTTCTTAAACCTGATCAATTTCTTGAAGACAAATGATGTTAAATCATGGTATCCACCACCAAAATACCAATAATCCAATTTCCAAACCTAATCAAACACTTCTGGACATGCTTGGGTTTAAATTCAATTTGTTTAGCATTGCTATTTTTTTTATTAGTTAGTACTGCTGTTCATGTGTATGCATTAATTGATCTATCTTTGAATTTACCTGCATGCAGTTCTGCCCCACATTTAATTTATTAGATTTGTATGGCTTGGATAAATGTTGTTAGGAGCAAAAATAGAACTAATCCTAGTTTTATAGAAAATCCTTACTATAATAAATTCTTCCTTGGCAGGGTGATGGTAGTGGATGTGTTTCAATCTATGGACTTAAGCTTGATGATGAAAACTTTATTGCCAAACACACTGGCCCTGGTCTTCTGTCGATGGTATGTATTTGTTTGTGCCTTCTGTACTGTAATGATTACAATGTTTATCAATTCCTTAAATAGCTTCGTAACTGGAAGCACTATTTGACAGTATTTACACAAATCTACACGACAGTTCCTAACAGGTTAATCTACAAAGCTTTTGCATCCTGCACACTGTGAAATCATACAATGGTTATCAATTCGTGAAAATAGCTCCTTAACTGGAGCACTAATTGACAGCCCTTATATAAGCAAATTTACATTATATTTCGTATCAGACTAACTTACAATTGTTCTACTTCCTGAACACTTTAGAATCATATTGATTTTTCTGGGCTAACTTCAACCAATTGTGGTATCAATTGATTCGATATGTATGCTAAATAATGCTATGCTTTCACTTGTTATAATGTAAAAAAGGATTAAGTCCAGTTTCTATAATCTGCAGGCAAATAGTGGACCAAATACCAATGGTTGTCAGGTAACTTTCCAATGGTCACCCCCTTTTCCTTTCCTTTTCTCAGTGGCAACGTTAAATTGGTGATGTTGTATTTCTACTGATAAATTTTCCCTTTCTTGCAGTTTTTTATAACATGCGCAAAATGCGACTGGCTTGACAACAAGCATGTCGTTTTTGGGGTATACTTCTCGCATCTTTTGTTGCTTATATTAATTATTCTTCAAACAGCCACCAGAATCTGAATATAATTGCTCCTCAAGTTTTATGTCTCCATGCCTTCAAATTGAGATGCCAGATACTTGGGTAACAAAGATTGCAAGATTTTATCATATCTCTAAACTTAGACTAATACCTTAAGCCTGAAAGCTGAACAAACCAAATCAACTTTCAAATTTAAGTTACGCAAGTCAAAATGTGAAGGTTTTTCGGCATGCACATATTGCTAATTGCTTACTATGCCAAATGTGATGGGAAAAAGTGATACGTTTCTCTTTGAGGAGAGGACTGCATTCCTTGCTCATTTCTCAGTTATTGTCTAAAAAGAAATTTAACCTGCCTCAAAAATTCATATGCACTCTTGTCTATTGGAAATGTTACTAGCATCTTCCTTCTCCCAAACTTTTGATATGTTGTGCATTTACGACCTGTCTTCCCTTTGCGCAGAGAGTGCTTGGAGATGGCCTTTTGGTTGTGAGGAAGATTGAGAATGTGGCAACTGGACCCAATAACCGGCCAAAATTAGCTTGTGTCATTGCAGAATGTGGTGAAATGTAAATTTTAATGCAACTTCGCCAACAAACAATTGATTGAATCCTCTACACCAACTGCACTCACTATACAGATGTGGAATTTCTGCACTACATGTATTTCTTTGTGCCCCCTTGAAACTAAAATTTTTCTTGTCATGGGATTTTTTAATGTAAGATTGGACAACTATCAGCATACAGTTGAGTAGCACAGTTAATTGAATGGTTATGCTCGAGAATCATAGAATGATTTTCCTGTGATGCATCTTTGAGGCCCATAATCATGATAGCATAAGGGGAATAATTATTAGCATAATTTAGAATAGATTTAACTCTAGATTTTCCTACTCAATTATTATTATTGTTATTATTTAAATGTTATAATTTAGTTTTTTGTCCACACATTTTGTCATTTTTTTTTCATTTCATGGATAAGTTAAATATTAACAGAACGGTGATATACCATGAAAACAATTTAAAAAAAAAAAAAGAGTCGAAACTATGTTTTTCAAAAATTGGTAACAACAATTTCTTAAACAAAAATGGTAACACTTTTTATTACCCTGTTAAAATTTGTATAAATCAAATGAACATGTAAGAGAGAAGAAACGTTACCATTTTTCTCTAAGTTGTTGGCTGCTCTCTCTAATTTTAATGTGGACAGATCGGTGCCATGGAAGAGAAAAAAAGTGGGAAGATTACTTCCTATTTTAATTGAGCACTTAAAATTTTAAGTGTATTGTAAATACATTCGTTATACCATAATTTATTCTAAAGCTAATAGTATATAAATAGAGAGGCTTAATAATTATGTTGTTAAAATAAATTGATGGAATGGGTGAATTGTTAGAAGCTTTTTGTAGGACTACCGACAAAAGAGAAAAATAGTTTATACATATTCAAAAAGAAAATAAATTGTTGTAGACCAAATGCATCACTATTTAAAACAAATCCATCACTGGTGTATATAAAGTCTTAAGATATGTTATTAGTATAATAAATATTAAAAAATAATCTTAATATAATAAAAATTTTCATGTTGTACCAATATACAAGTGACTTCACCGTAAAAAATTAATTAAAATCAATATTATTTGTTTTATCATTTAAACAGATAAACGGATTTTATTATTGTTTTAAATAATCATATTGAGGCCCAAATATGATGGTAAAATACGAAAAAAAATGAATTGATAATTTAAGAAAGGGGGTTCTCTCTGCACCCCAAAAGATTCTCCTGTACCTCCAAAATTGACCATTTTCTCCTCACACTCAAAGTAGTGGGACCCACACTCCATCCTCTTACTTCACTTCACTCACCATTTTCACTCTGTATTCATTCACCTTCCTAAATCACTCATCACTCATTTCACTCACCTAATTCAAGCACAACACACTCACGATTTTACATATTTCTCACTCACTCACGCTCATGGTGCACACAACATTTCACTCACCAACTTTTCTGCACCTCCAACTTCGTATTCCGTTTCAGAAAATATAAAAAACTTCCACAATTCGTTTCAAACCTTTACGAAACGGATTACGTAAGCTGTTTCGCGAAAAAAGTTAAAATTTATGGAAAACGGAATACGAATTCCGTTTCGTAAAAAAAGTGAAACGGATTCTGTAATCCGTTTCAAAAAAATTTAAATTTTTTTTGAAACGGATTACGTAATCCGTTTCACTTTTTTACGAAACGGATTTCGTATTCCGTTTCCCAAAAATGACTAATTTTTCACCGAACCAATTACATAAAACGGATTGTGAAATCCGTTTCAGGGTAAGCTGAAATGGAATACACAAGCCGTTTGGTTAATTTTTATTTTTCTTTTTGGCTGAAACGGAATACAAAAGCCGTTTCGTTTTTTTTTTTTTTCTGAAACGGAATACAAAAGCTGTTTCCTTCTTTTTTTTTTGATTTTTCCTTAAACGGATTCTAGAATCCGTGTGAAAGGGTGGTGGATTGGCATGTGGTGAGAGAGAGGAGAGAGAGAGGCGTCAATCATAAACCAATGGATTGCAAAATGATTTTGCCTCGTTCCATAAACCAGTGAATTTTAAGTAGCACTGTTGAGAACTAGAAAGGTATGCTTAAAAGTATTGATGAATAGTAATCTATTATTTGGCCTCCTTTCTTTGTTAGTTTTGGAACGAGGCAAAATCATTTTGCAATCCATTGGTTTATGATTGACGCCTCTCTCTCTCCTCTCTCTCACCACATGCCAATCCACCACCCTCTCACACGGATTCTAGAATCCGTTAAAGGGAAAAAAAAAAAAAAAAAAAAAAAATATAAATAGATTTCAAAA
>Ga0214542_1004622_pt1 | contig 27104 bp, 12 predicted proteins | sample CNSS1metaG_FD_160096 | JGI IMG/M metagenome (GOLD analysis project Ga0214542, IMG submission 160096) | Root nodule microbial communities from cowpea collected in UCLA plant growth center, Los Angeles, California, USA - CNSS1 | ecosystem: Host-associated > Plants > Roots > Nodule | place: USA...
GTTACTTAAAAATTTATTTAAATATTTGAATAATAAAAAAAAAAATTTAGGTGGGTTGGTGAGCCAACCCACTTAACCCACCAACCCGTGGTGGGTTGAGCCGGGTTACAAAATTTCTGGCTCACCAAAAAGTGAGCCGGGTTGGGTTCACTCATTTTGAACCCGACTCGTGGTGAGCCAACCCGTGTGAGCCGGGTTGGCTCACTTTGACATGTCTAAACGCTACTAACACCCGACAATAATATTAATTCAAATAATAAGACTAATACAAATTATGATATCATAATAATAAAAATAAAAATAAAATTACTAATATTAATAATTATTATTATAAAAAAACTATCATAATAATATTAATAATAGTTATTATTACAATAATATTAATATTAATATTGAAAATAATAGGAATAATAAAAATAATTAAATAATAGAAAGAAAAAAATAATATATTAACAGTAATTATTATGAATACAATATATTATTAATAATATTAGTAATAATAATCTATAACTATATATAAAGAGGATTTTCTCTTTTGTGTCCACATTTCATAGTTCTAACTTTACCTTTTACAATGTAATTATTTATTAATTTTTTAAAAATTAACGGTTACTTTTACAAGTTTTTATCAAACTATTTACTTATCTTCTTCATTTTTGTCCTATTCATCAACAGTTATTTTCTCCATATATTTCACTTTATTTTTTATAAATATAATTTTGTTTTGTTTATTAACTTAATAACATTACAATATCATCCATTACTATTATAATATCATGTATATTAAAAAGATGCGTACACATAGGCGCAATAGGGCCTGTGTTTACTCTAGTAATATATAAAGATGATTTATTCTTTTGTGTCCACATTTCATAATGCCAATTCTACCCTTTACAATATAAATAAAGAGGATTCCTTCTTTTGTGTCACATTTCATAATGTCAATTCTACCCTTTACAATATAATTATTTATTTAATTTTAGGATTCCTTTTTTGTGTCCACATTTCATAATGTCAATTCTACCATTTCAAATATAATTATTTATTTAAATTTTAAAAAAATTAACAGTTATTTTTATCTATTTTCTATAAAACTGTTTATCTTTTTTTCTTTTCTTTTATTCATCAACAACTAATTTTTCTACTCATTTCACTTTATTTTTAATAAATATAAATTTATTTTATATATTAACTTAAGGACATTACACTATTATTACCTACTAACATACTATTATTCATATTTTAAAAATGCATACACACATGCGCGATAGCACCTGTGTGTACGCTAATAATAATAAGACGAATAATATTAAGAAAAATATTAAATATATTTATATTACTAATAATAGTTATAATATTAATCTTAAAAATTATTGAAATAATTATAAATATAATACTACTATTATTAATAATAAGAATAATTATAATTATAATTATTATAATATTAATATTCATATGATAACTATATTAATAATGAAAATAATTTAAATATAAAAATACATAATATTGATGATAATAATTATAATTGTAATAATACTAATAAAAATAACATTATTAATATTAATAATAATAGTAATATAAATAATAATAATAATAATATTATTATTATTATTAATTATATTATTATCCCGTAGTAACTAAAATATAATCCCGTAGTAAATAAAAATATATCTAACTATACTGATAATAATAATATCATTATAATAATATCCCATAATAGAAATAATAATAATATAACAACTCCATATATGTAAAAACATATACATCTTTAGTGTCTTCTAATAATATCTCATGATAAAAATAATAATAATAATAATAATATAATAACTATATTGATGTAAAGAAGATATATACATATTTAGTGTCGTCTTTTTTTTTTGGAATTTTGTCTTCTTAATTATCATTTTTTAAATTTAAATAACTATTCATAATAAAAAAATTATATTTTCCATTTAGTTATTTTACGAATTTTATAACTACTTATTTGAATTTAAATAATCAGTCAGATATAGAGATAAATCAACAACACAACAAATAAAAAATGCAAGGGATTGAAATACGATCCATAGTAAATAAAAGTAAAATACGTGTCTAGTTATCATAATAAAAACATATTTCTCAGTTATATTAATTTACTGATTTTAGTAACTACATTCTTGAATTCAAAGATTTAAATATAAATCAACAACAAAACAAATAAATATTTCATAATAATTAAAAGAAAGACGTGGGTCTAACTATACTACTACTAATATTAATAATAATAATAATAATACTATAAAAATATCTCATGATAAAAATAATAATAATAATAATAATAATAATTCAGTAACTACGTATATGTAAAAAGATACATATACATAGATTCCTCTTTTGCTTTTAGAATTTTATCTCTTAATTATTATTTTCAAATTTAAATAATTATTCATATTAAAAAAATTATTTTTCAATTTTGTTATTTTACTAATTTTGTACTACTTATTTGAATTTAAGTAATTTCTCAAATGTAGAGATAAATTAACAACACAAAAAATAAAAAATGCGAGTAATTGAAATATGATCCGTAATAAAAAAAAATGTGTCTAATTAAAATAATAATAAGCTTATAATAATATCTCAAAGTTATAAAAATAATAATAATAATAATAATAATAATAATAATAATAATAATAATAATAATACCACTATAGTAATATAATAATTAGTATTATTATAAATGTAATATAATTATCATAATTAAAAAAATATTTTCCAGTTCTACTAATTTTGGAAATTAATTTTTTGAATTCAAATATGTAAAGATAAATTAATAATAAAAAAAATAAAAAGTGTAAGTAATTGAAATATGATTCGTAGTAGATAAGAGTAGAATAAGTCTAACTATAATTATAATAATAATAATAATAATAATAGTAATAATAATAATAATAGTACCACTATAATAATATTCCGTGATAAAAATAATAATACAACAACTATATATATAAAAAGATATATATCTTTAATGTCCTCTTTTGTTTTTAGAATTTTATTCTCTTAATTATTATTTTTTAAATTAAAATAATTATTTGTAATAAAAAAATCATTTTTACATTTTGTTATTTTACCTATTTTATATCTACTTATTTGAATTCAAGTAATTACTCAAATGTAAAGATAAATAAAAAATTATAAATAATTGAAATAAAGGAGTAATAAATATATTAATATTAATGGAATAATAATAAAAATAAAAGAAATATAGTAATATTAATTGAAATAAAACCGATAGTAAATAAATTCATTATATTATAATATTAATAATAATAAATATATTAATGTTATTAATAACATTAATAAAATAAAAATAATATTAATAATTATTATTATTACAATTATAATAAAAATAATAATCATAATAAAAATTATAAGATTATTAATATTATTCACAATAATAACAATATATTATTACTAAAAATAATTAAAATAATTCAAAAAATAAATAATTATTATTATTAATATTAATAATAACAATAAGAATAATATTGATAATAATAATAATAACAATAATAATAATATTTGTAATAACAATATTAATAATAATAAAAAAATAATAATAATTATTAATAATAATATCATTAATAATATTCATACTAAAAATAATAATATTTATTAATTTTAATAATGTTAATGATAATAAAAATTACATAAATATTACTAATAATAATTAAATATTGTAGTAATAATAATAATAATAGTGTTAATAATATTAATATTAATAACAAATAAACCCCACCCGTCGTTCCCGTTTTAACGAAAAATCTCCATTAACCGAAATTTTAAAATGAAGATGAAAAGGGATTAGGATATAAATATCTCTGTTAGTCGTCATTTAAATTACTAAAATATCTATAATTTATTAGGTAATCTAATATATATATATATATATATATATATATATATATATATATATATATATATATATATATATATAGCCTATTTCTTACTCTTTGAATTTTTTGTTATACACTTTTGCTTACTTTCTCAATTGTTTGAGAATTAATTTTTAAGGTAATCTTTTTCCCTATTATACAATTTTTTGTTTTGTACGTGGTTATGTTTAAATAGGTGTTCCTCAATTTTATTTTATCAAATAATTTTTTTGTCACACATTTTTTTATCTTTATTTTTTTTTTTTATTATTATATATATATATATATATATATATATATATATATATATATATATTCATGAAAATGTTTGACTCTTAATTTGTAGTTCTTCCTTTTGTTACTTTGGTTATACACTTTTTCTTGCTCTCTGTAAGACCCTTTTTTTTATTATTGTTGTTCTTTTCTGCCAAGTCCTTAAGGGGTTGCCCCAAAGTTGGTTGGGCCTAGGGCTGGCCCAAGAAGGGGGGGACCATACCCTAAGTCTGCCCTAACGCACTCTTCCCTTCTCACTTTCAGAAACAGCCACCTTACTCTCTTCTCCTCACCAAATTAGTGCTCTGCTAGGTTCGATCTCCAAGCCTCCGTCGGGTTCGCTCAAGCTCATTTTGCTCAACATTCTAAGTCTCTTCTCGGAGTTGTTGCGCTCCATGTTTGCTTGCCAAAGTCCCGTGTTAACCCCTTTCCAGGTAAGGGAAGCTAGACCTTACCATTGTTTTCGGTATAATCTGTCGTTTGATGAGTATGTAACAGTTGGACGGTTTGTGTGTGAATTTAATCGGTTGGAAATGCTTGTTGGACTGTGTGGATGCATGTGTGTGGCTGTCGCTCGAAGGAACAGTGGCAGACACTGGTTTTCTCGCCCAAGCGAGTTTGCCTCGCCCAGGAAAGTTTAGCAGAGGCTCGCCCAAGACCTGCTGCTCGATCTCGCTTAGACGAGAGGTTTTTATTTTTGAGCGAGAAGTGGTCTCGCCTAGGCGAGAAGGGACTCGCCTGAGCGAGACCTCATAGAGTCCGCTCTTTCCCTTTTCGCGATCTCGCCTAGGCGAGAGGGGTTTCGCCTGAGCGAGTGGACCCCCTCACCTGAGCGAGCCCTGCTCGATTGAGAGAGGCAGCGGGTGGGTTTGGATGTTATTATTGAATGGTACACTGATGTGTGATTTCTTGTTGATCTAAATGCTTTACTTTGTGGGTTGAGGGATGTTGCCATGATTTATATGTGAGTTCGAGGTGGAAATGGTATGTTGCCTTGTTGGGTATGAATTGGAAGGCATGAGTTTCATGATTTGTTGCTCATACATGATATTAATGTTATGAAAATTCTTGATTGGTGGGTGAGGCATGTATAAAGTATGAGTAGGGCATAATTCCAAGACCCTTGTAGTGAGCGATCTTGGTGGTGCCTCATCTGCCGGACGTAATTCCATTGACCCTCTTAAGGAGAGTTCCTGGTGGTGCCTCGACAAAAGGACGTAATTCCACGGGGGGTCGTGGTGGTGCCTCAGGGCCAGGGCGTAATTCCACGAAGGCCATGTGGTGGTGCCTCCTGTAAGGGTGTAATTTCCACGAAGGCCTCGCGATGACTCCTCACTACTAGGACATAATTCCACTGCCACGTGGTGGTGCCTCGATATGCGTATCCGGAGAGTCAAGTCTTGGAGTCTCATGCATGTTTTTGATAGTTCTGGTGTGATGCTTGTTATTTATGTTTGACCTGAGACTGCATGTTGACTATGATGATATAAGATTCTTTTACTCTAGCTTACCCTGTTGCTTGCTTGTATGTTGTGTGTGGTCTTCTCTATTGCGATGATCATCAACCTTGTTGATGTGAGCAGATGCGAGAACCCCTGGCAGTGGTGAAGGTAATAGGAATGCTGCAACTCGATGGATCGGACAGGTGTTGGGCCCACTATGGGGCCCATTACTGGAGGATTTTATTATTTATGTTTTCTTGTCCAAACAAGACCTAGTATCTTTAATTGTGTTCTTTTAAGTACATTTCTGGTTTGGGCCGTGGGGCCCTTTTCTTGTAATCCGGGTATATTTGGTGTATTGTATACTTTCTACCCTAAACCCAATACCCTATGAATATTCATGTATGTGATGTGTTATCAATTGAGGTTATTCAGTTTTTGGGACGTTACACTCTCTCTTAATTGTTTGGCTTGTTCTTTAACGTTTATCTTGAAGGTACTTTTTCTTTTATCACAATTATAATTATACATTTTTTTCCTTTGTGTTATATTCAAATGAATATTCTCAATTTCATTGAATCAAATTTGGGTCACACATTTAAGTTTACTCCTTTATGATATTTTTATTTATTGTTTATTTTTGTTTCATGAGAATGTTTGACTCTCAATTTTAAGTGCTCAATTGTACAAACCCTTAATTTAATTCAAGATCAAAAGATGAAGAATCTATGTTTAAATTTGAATTATTATTAATTTAATTTTTTTTATTTATGTTATTTCGTTTAAGTGGTATAATATAAATTTTTAATAGTATAAAAAATATTTGAAATATTTTTAAACTTGATTATTGGTTTTTCTTTTATATTTTGTTAAAAAAGAAATTAACCTTTTTACTTTGTTTTTTGTGTGTGTGTTACCTATGTTAGTTTATAGAGAAAATGAGCACAGAAGATCATGATTTGCAGGTACCAAGTCCATCACAATGATGCCAATGAATTTTTAGATTTTATAGCAAAAAAGAAAAACTCTCGAACTACATTTATGAAAAGAGAGTTGGATTATTACTTGGAAGAAGATAATTTGTCAGTTACACAAGAATTTGATATTCTATCATGGTGGAAAACAAATGGGTTAAAGTTTCCAACCCTTGAAGCAATTGCAAGGGATGTTTTAGTTATTCCAATAACAATTGTAACTTCTGAATCTGCTTTTAGTATTGGTGGTTAGATATTAACTTCTCACCGTAGTCGACTTCATCATATTACTATAGAGGTTTTGATGTGTGATGTGTACAAGAAGTTGGATATGGAAGTCAAACCATCTAGGTAAGTTACTCAAATTTATTATATGTAAGTCAAACCATCTAGGTAAGTTACTCAAATTAAAAGAAAAAAGATATTCTCATGAGTGAAAATGAATCTGATGAAGAAGGTACATTATATTATAGTAATTAAAATTTTCAATTTCAATTATTATATCATATATAATTTTTCATTTTTTTTCTATGTGTAAGTGGATCGAATTCTAATGAAACTACTAATCGTTTGAAAAATTAATAAATATTTTGGTTATTATAAAATTTTAGTAATGTGTAATTGTTTAATTTTTATATAATTATTTTAATTTTCTCTAGTTGTTATTTGATATTTTAATTCGAGATTTATACTACTATAATATTTTCCTTAATATTTGACATCATGAAAAGAAAAAAGAGTATGTTATTTTAATATTGAATATTTTGATATTATCATGATTCCTTTGGTGTGAGTTTTAAATTTTTTCATAAAAATTATTCAATTGATAGGTCAAAAGTTGTATACGCACTGGGTTTGGGATGAGGATGAATTTTTATTATGGAGATGGGATGAGTATGAGATTATGATACGTGTACCCGTTCCCCGCCACGTTGTCATCCCTAATCATGATCTCATCCCCATCCCCATCCCCATAATAAAAATTCATCCTGATCCCATCCCCATAATAAAATTTCAATCTCATCCTCATCCCCAAATCCAACGGGTGTACAACTTTTGACTCATCCACATCCCAATTAGGTGATGAATATATTCTTATACCCCCATACCAATTTTTGTACAATTCCAAATATCAATTAAATAATTTTTATAAAAAATATTAAAAATTACACCAAAGGAATCATGATACTATCAAAATATTCAATATTAAAATAACATACTCTTTTTTCTTTTCATGATGTCAAATATTAAGAAAAATATTATAGTGGTATAAATCTCAAATTAAAGTATCATATAACAACTAGAGAAAATTCAAATAATTATATAAAAACTAAACAGTTACAAATTACTAAAATTTTATAATAACCAAAATATTTATTAATTTTACAAATGATCAGTAGTTTCATTTGCATTCCATCCACCTACACATAGAAAAAAAAATGAAAATTAGATATGATATAATAATTTTAATTAAAAATTTTAATTATTAGAATATAATTCATTTTCACTCATGAGAACATATTTTTCTTTTAATTTTTTAACACGTACAAACACCAAATGTAGAATATGAAATGAGAATTCATAAAAAAAATACTAACAATAAATATTAATAAATTTGAGTAACTTACCTCGATGATTTGAGTTTCATATTCAACTTCTTGTACACATCAACGCCTCTATGGTAAAGTCGACTACGGTGAGAAATTAATATCTAACCACCAGTACTAAAAGCAGATTCACAAGCTATAGTTTTTATTGGAATAGCTAAAACATCCCCTGTAGTTGCTTGGAAACTTTAACCCATTTGTTTTCCACCATGATAGGATATCAAATTCTTGTGTAACTGACAAATTATCTTCTTCAAAGTAATAATCCAACTATATTTTCATAAGTAGTTCTAGATTTTTTCTTTTTTGTCATAAACTCTAAAAATTCATTCGCATCATTAATAAAAAGAAGAGCTACAAATTAAGAGCCAAACATTCTCATATATATATATATATATATATATATATATATATATATATATATATATATATATATATATATATATATATATAATTTGAAGATTCTCCGTTAAAACGAGGACGGGTTCTAGTGATATTCACGGAGACGAGTTTAATTATCATCTCTAGTTATGATAGCTGTATTCGTCCTATCGCGTTACCATCCCTAATAATAATAAGAATATAATAATATTAATAATAAATTTAATAATAGTAATAATAATAAAAATATTATATGAGTGACATGTTCATAAATAAGAAAAGATAGTAGGGGTAATAATTCAGTGGCAATTTCGTGCATCTAACGTAGTAAGGTCAGTTTCGTAAATCGACTAATAGGTCGATGCAAAATTACCAATTAATTAAGGAGTGTATAAGTGTAAAATTTTAAAATAAGGGTGGTTTAGAAATTTCAATAATACTTCATTTTCTTATAGATATAATAGATTTAGAGACCAATTATAAATATTTATTCATAATAGTGAATATTTTAGTAACCAATAATTTTTTATTTTGTAAATTGGTATCTAAATTGGTCACTATAGTGATTAACAATTCTTGATTTCTAAAATCAGTGGTTAATGAAATATTTTCTTATAGTGTGATATATTAGATTGTTTCCCTCCATAATTAATCTAATATAGGCATATTAAATTGGTATTCATCACTACCGATCTATTATACTTTCCGATATTTATCAAATTGCTATAGTATTTTTTATTACATGGATCCGTGACAACCGATTTAATATGTTGTTCTAATATTACTATTTTGCACTAGTACCATATATATATATATATATATATAATATTCATATTGTAAAATAGTAAAAACTAAAAATTATATTAATAACAAAATGTATGAACTGTATACTTAATATCTGTATTTTATGTGTTAGCACACCAATTTTAATTATATACCAAACTTGAAAGAAAAGGAAAAGACTATTTAGAGTAGAATTACGAAGTTGCCAAATGCCAAGTCATATTGCAGACCTAATAATTTGACTTGTTGGAGTCAGAACAACGAGAACAGTCTGGGAAGAGAGAAGGACGAATACTGAGTTATCAAAATAGAGTACAAAATTGGAAGACAAAGATAACAGTAGTTGTTAAATGGGTATATTTGGGTTTTCCAGTGCGAAATTGGAAAAAGAAGCGAATATGCGTGGAGGGAAATAGGAAGATTCTTGCGTAAGCAGCATCTTCCTCTCCCTTATTCTATTCCCTTATTTTTATTTTTGTTTCTTATATCTCAAAATTCAAAATACCCATCAACTGAAAAATCAATCACCACCTTCACCTCCTTCTCCTTTATAAATACAATACGCGCTTCTGCATTGCTACCTATTCACTCTCAGGTGCTCTCTCTCTCTTTCCCTCTCACACACACACACACACATTATTGTAAACTTTTGTTTTCTTCTTTCTGGTTCTTAGTTGAAGCCGAATCATGGTTTAACTGCTGTTCGAGTTTAATTCAAGGGAAACTTGATATAGTAATTAGGCCGGTTATACTGTTGTTCTTCTTTAGGAACGATGATGAGAAACGTTGTAGAGTAATTGGGCAGGTTATGTTGTTGTTGCGTTGAGACTCGCGATGGAACGCGGTTTTTCGTAGTTAATTCGATAATGAAGGAATACGGATGAGGATTAGCTTTATAAGAATTCAATTGAGAACATAAAACGTAAAAATACTTAGTAATATTTTAGATTATCTCTCTGAATTAAAGGGTTGTTTCCCTATAATTAGGATTGAGAGTGTATGGTAAAGGTCTATAAATAGGAATATTATTTTGAGTTTGATTTCGATGCATTGATGATGTAAATAATTTGTACGAATCAACTGGCATATGTTGGCTATTGGGTTGATCTAGGATTGGTTCTGTCTTTTATAACACTAGCTCAATAGTGTATCGTGTTGAGTCAAGTGGATACAAATTGCAAAGGATGATTTTTTTTTTTTTTTTTCAGTTCAATAGTGAAAGAGGGATTTTGTCTTATCTTTGTGCATTGGGCTCTTCCGTTAGAGGAATTGTGTTATATCTTAATGCATTGTGTTTTTTTATAAGAGGAATTTTGTTATATCTTAATGCATTGGATTTTTTCGTAAGAGGAATTTTGTCACCAACGGCTACCTGTGTATTCACCTGTCTTATTCTGTTCACCAATGAATTAAAGGTACTTGCATGCCTATGGTACATAGCTAGTAGGAGATTATATTTAGGTTGTTTTAATTGTGACGTTCTGAAGAGAGATGATGATCGCGTTTCAGCTATCTGAAGTGCTGAATTGCAAATTCTTTCGAAATCTGGGATATTCATCTCATGATTCTCTCTCTCTCTCTCTCTCTCTCTATATATATATATATATATGTATATGTATGTATATTTATGTGTGTGTATATATATGTAGATATAGATATGTATATATTACTAAGAGGTTCATGCCGAACAACTTTATATAGGACATATCAAAGAAAGTTGAACGAATTCGGGATATTCATCTCATTTAATTTTGAAGTTTGAAGTCAACCGAATTTTTATCATGGCCAATTAATTACAAATTACAGTAAAAAGTGGAAGGTCACCTGAGTCAAATTCTTAGATGATTTGTTAGTTGTTTTATAATCACTGCCATTAGCAGTTCTTCCACTATTTTAATCATTAAATAGGGGAAGGTCACCTGCGGGTTCTTGGTTCATTTGTTATATAATCACTGCCATCAGTAGTTCTTCATGCTTGTATGTTAAAATTTGATTGTGGCGAAAGTTAAAACTACGTACCTGGCTCCAACTTTTTGTGAAGTAATAACAAAATTCTATTTTTAATGCAGCATTGGCTAGACTCCACTCTCCAACCGATCAGTGCCAGCAACTTCTTGCTGGTACTTAAGTTGACCGGCATCTTCTGTGGGGGAGGACATGACTCAAAAGAGCATATTGAATCACAGTAGAGCCCTTGAGGGTGTCCATGGAGTTCAAGTGACACCTCACTCACCGTTTGATTTGACAGAAACTACTCAAAGTGAGGACTTTCATACTTCAACTGGACGAGCGTCAACTACTGAAGCAAATCAGCAGCTGCTAATGCAGTGAGTGAAATATGTACCCAGCAGAAATGTCATACAATTTTTACTTGACTGTAATTTTTTTATGACATTGCAAAGAATTGAAATTTACACGCCATGCGCACCACTAACCTACTTCTTACATGTACCAGAAGACTGTGGCACCAGAGACCAGCATGCTTAAGACCCATCCATTGTAGTATTAGTTGTCATGGTAATATTGAGAATTATTCTTTCCATTTGATGTTTTGTTAATTTGCTTCCCATAAATGATCCAATCTTGTGTAAATAATTGTTATTACTGCATCTCTTTATCAGGTGATCAGAATCTTGCTGAAAGGTTTGCTAATGTGGTTACTTCAATTCCTTTTATAGCTCTTGGAATCCATGCCCCCAGGTAATATTTCCCTCTAGCATCATAAATTATTTTGGCTAGAAAAATAGCTTATGTAATCTTATGAGTAACTGTGTAATGTAGGAAGAATGTCAATTCAAAGTTGTATGCTAATTCATTAATTGGAGTTGGAGTGGCCTCAAGCATGTATCATTCTTCAAGAGGAAGGTTGAGGAAATTTTTGAGATGGGTTGACTACACAATGATAGCCACAACAACTGTTGTAAGTAACATACAGATGAATATAATTGGCTATTCAATGATGTGCAAAACCCTCATTATATTTGCTATATTCTGTACTAGTAAGCTTTTATCAATATTGTCTTGACCTAATGACTGGAAATTATACCACCACTACAATGAATAAGGATTGCTCAAGTTGTATAAGGATTATATTGACAATATTGCAGTCAATGTGTTATTCAACCACACCGTTTAATGCCTAAGACTTGACATCTGGAACATAGACAAATGTGGGTGGCTCAATAATAACACCCTCTCACACTTATGAATAGACATCTAGAGCATAGACAAATACAAGTATCCAATAATAGATCAAAAATAGGCTTTTATAATCTTAGAATCTGAACTTTTAAGTCTACCTTAATCCTAAAAACCCAATTTGAAAAGTGAGGAAGCCTTGTGAAGATTACATTGATTATCTCTGATTAATGTCTTGTTGTTTTTCTCATGGTTTTATTATCCTCTGTCCCTTCAAGTGTTTCCTTTTTTGTTTTTTTTGCTTAAGTATAACAACGAAATAAAGAAGGCACATTACTTGCGTATTTGGACATGTTTTTGTGTATGTGTAGCATTTTTCTTTATTGTCTAGCATGATATTGTTATATACTTTTTTGTGAGTAAATCAATTTGATATCATATTTGAATATAAAATCCATTCTGCAGTGTTTGTCAATGGCCCTCAGAAATGAGAATCCCAAGTTACTGATGGCAGCATCTGCAATATTTCTTCCTGTTAATCCGATGATGGTTTCAGTTATTCACACTGGGATGATGGAGGTAAGTCTTACAACTATTTATTTATGATGATTTACATTTTATTTGTAAAGCCTGGTTACGAAGTTAACCATTAGGACTCCACAAGAATATTGTAAAGTGGAGGATGGTTTGCCATGATGCTCAATTTGTTCAAAAAGAAAAAGATAAATATGAACCATCTCTTTTTTATATAAAAGGATTGAAATATGTAGTATTGTATAATTTACTTATTAATTTGTATATATTAATTTTGGCTAGACCTTTCTCAATTTAAACTTTATCAATGTGTCACATGACTTGCACCACAGACTCTCATTTTTTTTTTTAATTTTTTTTCAAATAGTATTCTTAAAATATACTCATTAAGTTATCCTGTATGTAGCAATTTAAAGAGCTTATTTTAATTTCTATAGTAAAATAAAAATCCTTTTTTTTTACATAATGAAATATCTCCTACTAATACTTTATTTCTTCATCAAACACGATTTCATCATTGCTTTCTAATGATAATATTCTTTTCCTGTTTACATATTTTTAATTTATATATTTAAATTTTGCCTAAATATAAATGGATTTATCTAACTATGTCTCAAAGACAGTGGTTAAGGAATTGGACAAAAATAATAATACACAAAAACCTATTATAAAAAATAAGAATGAGAATACATTAACAGCATAGAAAGCATTCATGCAAATGTATGGAAATGTTGTTACTGTGGCCTTTAAAATGCTTTACAGCTCTGTCGATTAATTTGAGGATATGACAAAGTTAAAAGTTGCAAAAATAAATTAATAATAAATGTTTTGAGTAAAATAATTAGTATATAAAAGTATATCTAGCTACAATACTTCCCATTTTGGTGTTTGGGCATCAAAAGTGTAATGTTTTATCATTAATACCTTTTCATTCTGGGAATATATTCTTTAAGAAGGTGTTTTTGGAACTGGCACAGCTCTTGTATGTATTGTTAGTAACATGATATGATCTCTTGAAAAATTAGAGGTAAACATTTTAGAATTAAGCTTTTCTCACCATTATTTTTCTAATTCAGGTAGCATTTGCTAAAAGGGCATTGAAGCATCCAGACTTGAGGATGGCTCACACAGTGCATAAGATGTCGTCATTACTTGGTTGTATGCTTTTTGTAGCTGATGATTTATTTCCTAAAACTCCTTACCTTCATGCTGCATGGCATCTTGCTGCTGCTGTTGGTGTTGGCACCTGCAATAAGCTTCTTGAGTAAGTGTGTGTGCATACTCATTCCAAAGCTGGAAACAATGCATTCTGAATTAGAATAGCATCAGCATAATCTGTCGACTTAATTTGTAAAAACAGTGATTGGGACCATGAGGTATAGTCATTGCATCTTTTTGTATTAGGTTCATCATGTCGATGAGTTCAGTGCAAATTAAGTTCCCAATTATTACCTTATTCAATTTGTAATTTTATGTTCATTAGAAAGGGATTCATGCAGGAAAAACTGGCGTCTATTCTTATTTGATGAGCATGCTATTTTATAAAACATCTTGCATTAGAATTTTTCTACCTGCACATTAATGTTGAGAAAGTGCTTCTACGAAGAATCTTGACTTTTTTGTTTGAAGTATGTGTTGGATTTTCTGAAATTTGGAAACATATAATACGATGATTTTCACTAAGTACAGTAACTCATTTCCGAATCAACAGTTTAAACGAGAACCGCATTAAATTAGAAACAACAAAAGATTTGATGAGATGAGCAAATGTTATGATCCCAAATATTTAATTTGAAAATCCGACCATCATCTGAAAGGAGCAAAAATCAGAAAACTTCCAGATTTGATGGATAAAATACTTTTACATTGTGTTGGAGCCATGTGCAAACATTTTTTAGTGTTTTAAGAGTGGTTTAATGTTTAAACATTTTTTAGTGTTTTAAGAGTGGTTCAATGTTTAAAGCAATGGAGGTTCAAATTTGACTAACTTTTATAAAATGCAAATTCGAGTCTAAAGATATGCTTCAAAAGCGCTATCTATAGGATTTATAAAATGATATCTAAACAATTTTGAAGAGTAAGAAATATTGCAGAGTTAATAAAGGTTGACGATACGGAATGAGATGCATTGATGCTAGACTCAAATTAGTAACAGACGATGTTTAAGTTTTTAGTTTTAATATTCACACAACAATACTCATAAAATGAGTTTTAATGTAAACAAATATATATTTTCATTCACAAGTCTTAGCTTAGTTTGCTGCGTCCAATACGCAAACAATTATTCTTGCCGTTTTACGATTATGGGCCTTGGGCCTCCATTTTTCACGTATCTGCATGTATATAAATATGACATGCATCACGTACTGTACATGTGCTGTATGTTAAAAAACAAATAGAATCAGTTTATTACATTTTCTCTCTAATTCATTTCTTTCTTCTCGTTTCTCTATATTATTCGTTTTTGGCGTTTGTGTTCATCTTTCGCGTTCATGGCAAAAGATGGTATCAGAGTGGGATCCCGCTTTGCTTTCGTGCTTTCACTCTTTCTTCAATTACTAATTTTTGCTCGTTCTTGGTTATTCTCGTTGTTTCTCTATCTCTTGGGTGTGCTCTGTTTTTCTCTGTAGTTTTCTTTTCTCATGGATCTTTCGCAAAATCATTCTAACCCATTTTACTTACACCAAAGGGAGAATCTAAGAATGATTCTTGTTCTTATGCACAACCTGAGACGATACAAGATGTTGATGACTTTAATACACGTTGATGAGATGTTTTAGAGTGTCGAAACATAGGATAAGATTCATCTACAAAAGACTCTTTGACACTCAAGTCAGTAAGAGAGTAAAGATCCTTTTGTAAGAGAGAATGAGCATATAAGAGTGTATGTTTTTCCAAGATAATACTAGTGGTATTTATAGGGTTTTCAGCGAATATTGATGGTATTTATAGGATTTTTGGATCCAGAGATCAAATGATAAAACTAGTAACGAATATCATACAAAATAATAACTTATCTTATAATTAGTAATGATAATAATATTGTGCCAACATACTTCTTATATTAAGTATTCACAAGTATATGATATTAAGAAATATTATGGTGTAATCAGAATACCGATATTTGTCATAATTACCGTTAATATGAAAATATTAAATCTTGTGGGATATTTTGGATTATCTCCATATTTTGTCCATATTTTGTCATACCACAGCTAAATGAAGTCAACTACTATTGATATAGTTAAGCCATGAATGAAGATGGTACATACAATGCTTGGTCATTTCTTGGATAATTAAAACATTGAGTAAGGGTGGTAAAACGGCCAGCCCGACCCGTTTTGGCCTGTCCTGCCTTTGGCCCGCTACCTATTTTTTATTTTATTTTTATTTTTTAATTTTATTTTTATTTTTTTTAATTTTTTTAATTTTTTAATTTTCTTTTAACTTTTTAAAAAATTTTGTGTATAATTTTTTTTATATAATTTAGAAAATTTATTTATTTTTATATTTTAAACAAAAATAAAAATAAAAAAAGGTTGGTTGGTTAAGCGGATCAAACCACAACGAGTTAGAAACTACAACCCAACCCGCCTTTCTCTTGACGGAATGGCGGATCTAGCCTACTTTGACATGCCTAACATTGAGGATGCATTTCGCTTAAAACATTATGTATATTGAGAATGCAAAAGATTCATTTAAGAAAGATTTAAAAAAAAATCATTTTTGCATGTAAAATGTTTTTAAGAAATCAAATGTATCAAATAGGGAAATCAAATCTATTGAGAAAGAAAGTTTATAACACTTTTTGTTTTCTATGAACCTAATATAGCAGCTAATATTTATTGCTTTTGTCTTTCTTATTGACTTAAAAATTTAGTTTAAATCTTTCAAAAAATAAAATTTTGTAAGTTTTTGTTAATTCCAAAAAGTTTTTTTTTTTATAATTTTCTATAAGTTTCTTAATTTCTTTAAATTCCAAATTGATCCTTGTGTATTTTATAATAATTTCAATTTTTTCTTTAATTACTTTTTATTATTTGCAACTTAGTCATGAATAATTTAGTCCTTTGTCAACTTTTAATAATTACAATTAAGTCTCAACTAATTATGTTGAATTTTTTAAACACTTTAAAATTTTAATGAAAATAATTCATTCAATTTACAACTATTAAATTTATAATAATACTTGTTTTTTATTTTATTTATTTTCGGTATGAAATACATGATTTTGGAATTAATAAGGGTTAAAATAGAAAATTTGTGTATACAAACACATGAACTTAAACTCACTTTTGTGCATCCTTGATAAGAACAAAATAAGAAGATTTTTTTATCGCTATGACATGACAAATTTAATGTAAGTTTGAGTAGATTTTTATTCTTCTCTTCCAATGGTAACCTTTCAAATGTAATTACTAGAATCAAAGTCATATTTCTTTTACAAATTATCTTTGTTCTTTTTGTGAAAAAATTGCCTATAAATATAACATATTCTCCCACATCTTTCTCATAATTTCCGACAACAAGAGAAAGAAAAACTTAAGGTATTCTCCCACATCTTTCTCATAATTTCCGACAAGAGAAAGAAAGACTTAAGGTATTCTCCCACATCTTTCTCATAATTTCACACAACAAGAGAAAGAAAGACTTAAGGTAAGATTTCTTCTTTTATTCTTTTTTCTTCCTTTCTTAAAAATTTGAATTCTTAGTTATCCAGTTTCATTCAATTAGAGCTAGAGCTAGGATTTATTCCTTTCGATTCTTCATAAGTCCTACATTATAAACTATATATATATATATATATATTTTTTTTTTTTTTTTTTTTTTCTTCTAAAGCTTATTGTGAGACAACTTAAATAGGAAAGTACATCACTTTGAGTCTTTCATTTTAATTTTAGAGTTTCATTCACTTCATCAAGGTAAGGGGTCAACTCCAATATACTCTTTATTTTGACACATTTTTCTCTTTCAGTATACGATCTGCTCATTTTATTCTATATTTTTACATACACAATTTGGAATTTTTAATTTTAGAAATAGTTTCCCAAGGTATTAAAACCAAGGGTTAGATTCAAAACTCACATTATTTTAAGTTTTATAGAAAAAAATTACAAATAAAACAAGTTTATTGTTTTACCTATGAGAGAACTATATTTTTTCCTTTTTGATTGTTGTTCTTATTTTAAGTTTCTATACTTATTATTTTATTTTATAGTAACCTTGTATAATATTTTAAGTCAACTAATGGATGAAGGATTTAAATGTACATAGAAAACACTAGAAGGGTTATGTCCAATTTTCCACGCACACATGCACCCACACCCCCCTACACGCACACACGCACCCACACACCTACACATCCACACACACACATCCACACACACACACACACACACACACACACACACACACACACACACACACACACACACACACATATATATATATATATATATATATATATATATATATATATAAGCCAACTAATGGATGAATTGTATTTGTAAATACCAAGGTTTGACTAAATTTTTTATAAATTTCCTTTTTAGGAATTGTATGCAACATTAATAGAGGATGATTGCAAAAGGAAATATGATATTGAAATTTAAAATGAATGGCAATGAATGGATAGTAAAAGAAAGTAATATTATTTTAAGGATTGTATGGATAGGGGACTAAAGGGTGGTGATATGGTAACCTTGGATTCTTGCACACAATTAGCCAAGTAAAAATAAAACACAGGTTTCACACTATTTTTCATTATCCTCTTGACTATACTTTTAGTCCATGAAAGTGGGGCAATGCAGACGTTGTCTTTGTCGGAGCATACAACCTCGTGTGGCCAACTTTATGCATTCATAGTAGATCTACCATTATCCTTCCTCTTCCTTTTTTAAGATATTATCCTTTTTCTTCCTAAACCTTTTATTTCCTTATCCTTTTTGTTTAAGTATCTACTTACACTTTTATGACATAAATGAGAGTTATACTAGACCTTAGATCTATTTACACTTTTTGTTTGACTTATACCAACTTTGCCTTAGCCTAAAGAACTTTATTTGACGAGGTGGATGCTTCCTTTTGATCATGATCTTGAAGATGCATGTCGTCCACTCTCAAGAATTCAAAAAGTTCATCCTAGGTGATCTTTCTCAGATCATGCATTTATGCAATGGTTGTTGTCTCATGTTCTCATAACTTTGACATACTATTAAACAACTTTACAATTATCTAAGCCTTTGAAAAGCTTTAACTAAGGGCTTTGAGCTGAAGATTATTTACATCCTTCCAACCATATTATCCACTGTTTCACCATCCTTTATGGTGAACGATTCATACTATCTTGTGAGTGGTAGCTTTGCTCTGTTGGACATAATCATTTCTTTCATAATTTATCATTATGGAGTCCCATATCTCCCTGGCTAACAACAATTCTACATAATTTTTATACTTATTTCTTGAAATAACACCCATGAGAGTGTAACGAGACTTATTCAACTCTATTGAGTTGGACTCTTTTCTATTACACTCTTCTTCAAAAGTATTGATCATAAAATCTTTAGGAGATAATTTGCCACAACTAAAAGTGTGGGGACTTCAAGTACATCTTCATCTAATCTTTATAATAAGAAAAGTCTTGTCCAAGGAAGGTTAGAGGCATAGTGAGAGATGTTCCTTTAACTATTAGTTGTTGTTCTATACCTACCATTGTTTGGGTCTTTCCTCTACTCATTATAAGATGTTTAACCCTTAAGAGATTGAGCTTTTATGAAAAGTGTGAAAACAAGGGAAATACACAAGAAGAGATGGTTGAATTGTGTTAAAACCTTTTTAAAAGAAAAACTCTCCCCCTAAGTTAGTTTAGATCTTATAACATGCAATATACAAGAGATTAAGGATAAAAGGAATTTAAGTTGAGATCTTTTATGTTTGTCCATATGTAAATGCATACTACGTTTAGATCTGGATAAACTTGGTTAACTTTCACTAAGTAAATTAATGATGTAAAGATACAATCGAGTATTATTTGGAGCCCTACCACTCCTATCTAAAATGAGCCAAATATTATTTGAACACATAATCACTATTGACTAAAAATTCAAGCATAGTTTGGAAACTAATCACTCCTAACTAACAAATTAAAATATTATTTTTAATTTAGTCACTTTTGACAAAACACGAGTATTCTTTGGAAAACACTCACTTCTGACTAAAGAGTTGGTGAATAAAGGGAGTGATCTAAAAGATACAAAGGTTTGCTCATTAGGTAGAGAAAACACACCTTCCAACAAATACAAGGTTCAAAAGCTCTATTGTTGATGTTGAGGAAGAGATTCAAAGACCTAAGTTAAGATGAAGATGTTTTGATGATGTTTGCAGATGCTAACAATGAAGATTAAGTTTTAGAGTCTAACTTTCTTTTATATGTTTTTGTCTTTCACACAAGGTACTCATTAGGACTTTCTAATTCAACACACAACCTATATTAAGAAACATTTTTCTAAAGCTAAAATCTATCTTAAAATATTTTAGCATTTTAAACCAATTAACTATTCTTGAGAGTTTCCATAACAAGATAATCAACTATCTAGTGAAATAACTGATTAATCTAGAGAGTGCTTTAAGTGTTTTCAAACTCTCAGTATAATAATCAATGAAAATCTTGTTTAATCAATTAAACTTGTTTTAAAAAATTAATGAAGAGTATGGTTAATTGATTAAAATATGTAGTACTTTATTATTACAAAGAGATGTTGTAAATATTTTCAAAATTATGTTAGAATAATCGATTAAAAGCTTTAAATGAATTCAAAAATGTTTGAAATATGTGGTTTGGAAACCATATAATAGAGATTCATTGTAAATATCTTAAATAAATTTTGCAAACATATATAGTGAATCACACTAATATTTTCTTAGCTATGCATGCAATTTTGAAGTACTTTCAAAGCTTTCAAAGTAAATAAGGACTTTGCTAATTTTACAAAGTCTTATTGTTGCTTCTAATTTTTCGGATTGTTGTTTTGCTAAAATGTTCTTGTAGTTTTTCTTGGTTGTTGTTTTGTTAGAGTGTTTCTGTTAGTTTTGAAATGGTTGAAAAGCCAAGAAGGGGGGGAGGGGGTTGAATTTGCTAGTTAAAAAAATTTAGGCTATCTTTGCAAGCTAAAAACCACCTTTAATTGAATCAAATAGATCACCAAGTTAGGATGCAAACAGTATTGAACTATACACTTTCAATCGATCAAAAACAGAGTTAACAGATTGATTTTACTAAACAGATTCTGCTTTGGTATAATCAATCGATTGAAACTGAAAAACAGTCGACTGAAATACTAGGAAAAATGCAGAAATGCGAATTTGAATTTTAAACTAGAAACAATGCTAAAAAATGATCAAGATCAGTTCCAAATGATTATACAAACATGCTCAATCCTGCAGATGCCATGAAAACATGCAAGAACATGAAAAAGATGATTAAAACACAAGTTCTTGAAACTTTAAAATGAAAATGCAAGAGAGAAAGGTTAGAGAGAGGACACCACGAGATTTTTATACTGGTTCACTCAAACCTGAGCTACATCCAGTTTGTCAAGGCAACCTTAGCTTGACTTTGCACTATTTCAAAAGTTTTACAACGTATCCACCCTTACACTTCCAAAATATGCAAAAACACCACAAAAGACTCTTGAATCACACAAGAATCACACCAGCACAGCAAGAACCCTCTTGCAGACTTGAAAAACCACCAGGAACACACACAAATGTTGAGAAAGATCAAACCTCAGTGGTAGCACAACCTAGCCTACCACAAACCACTTTCTCCAAGCTTCAAACCAAGCCAAAAGCTCCAAGAATTGATCCAAGATCAATCTTCAACAGCTGCAACACCTATGATCACGAAGGAGAAAGTTTCCACAAGTTTCTAAAACCAAATCGTGCTCTAAAATGATCAACAAACCTCTCTTTCAAAATCATAGCTTTTATAGTCAAACTGTTACGAAATTCAACAGGTTGATTTTCAAATCAATCGGTTGATTTCACTTGACTTAAGTGAAATCAGTCAATTAAAAACTAAATCAACTGATTGAATTTGTTGCAGTTTAAGACTACTGCAGCCAATCTTTTAACCTGTTGAAAAACCATTCAACAGACTAAAAGAGACATTTTAACCTGTTGAAAAACCATTCAACAAATTAAAAACACAATAAAGACCAAACTACATCTAATTAATGCTATAAGGTCTACAACATGAATTACAAACTTAAAATACACTTTCTAAATGATGTAACTAGATGGAGAGCACATGTTCCAGCCTTGATCACCATGGATATCATCAAATCTCCTTTCCTTCATCAATGTAGGCTTCATATCAATGGTAATGACTTCAATATAGTTCAAAAGGGCTTCATTCAATCTTTATCAAATCTTCAAGAAGCAAACCACCTTGGCTTCTCATTTGAACAGTGTCAAGTGGTTGTTTGAATTGGATCCAGTATAAATTCTTGTGTGCTCTTTATCTTTCTTTATCTCTCCCTTTACATTCCTTTTTGTTCTTGTATCAATAAGATTCTCAAAACAATTGCATTTTGTTTTACAAGTTAAAAAGAATAAAATTCATTAAAGAATTTTTTTCTTAAAAGCAATTCGCTAACATTTAGATTTAACAAAGCCATCCCTATTTTCCTAACATCTACTAGTTTGTTATTGAAGCACAAACAATGTTCTTGTGATGTTTTGATCTTTAAAAGCTTTGAACGATAAAAGTGACATCATTTTTGCAATTGCTGATCACTAGTCCTTCTTGTCTTCGATTTGGAAAATTTCTTTAAATACAAAGTTAAGAAAAGGCCTATTGTAAATCTATTTCTACTCATTGAGAGACTTCACTTCAAATTTTCATGTTCAAGACTTTGTCTGTTCATGCATGAACGTAGAGATGCATTGAATGTGCTACATGCAATATTAAATGTTCATCTCTTCTTTAAGCAATATTTTGATATTTGGCATGAATTATCAAGACTCAATTAGAGAGCTTTCAACCAAAATGAAGTAAATCATATGATTGTGTGAGGTGAACAACCCTTTTAGAGTTGACACAAGGTGTGTGAGAATATGTGTTGGCATAAAACAACTTTACCACATCCTTCAACAAATCTTTTACATTTTCTTGTACATTGTGAGATTTTTTCTTTTTTGTAGATGTGAAGATGAAAGCATTCTCTATGATACCAAATAAGTTGATAAAGATTTGTGTTAGGTATAACTTTTACGTGAAATGTTGTTTGCATGCATTTCATTTATTGACTTTCACTTATCAAATAAAGCAACGAGAACACATAGGAGAACACATTGTTGTAGTCTTTATCAAACAAAGCAAACTACGTTTCACATGATCAATCTTTTATAAAACTTATGCCTTACAAAAAAAAAGTGTTTTTATTATTTATGCTTTAAAATTGATGGTGTATTGGATTATATTCTAACAAAAGTTTTTGTTTGGTTGACATTTTAGGTTACTGTTTTCTTATATTTAAGGTTTTTTCTTCTCTCCTAATAAAGTTTAATGCAAATTAGTTATTGCCCAAAGAATAGTTAGATATTAAATATAAATAATTAACCAGAAAAAAAAACTTGTATAGAAAAGTATATTTCAAATCTAGATAAAATTTATTATGAATGTAGTGTCAATACTACATGTAAAGATAACCATGACAACATTGAACTGATTATGAGTTATTCTCTAATGAAACTTGACCTTGAAGTATAAAACTACTACAAATTACCCGTTGAACAACTGACAAGAGTTTTAGTTATTCCATTTTCCTAATATATTATAGGATTTCTCCTTTAATCATGCATTTTATTAAAACCCTGCATTATGATGTCAAGTAAAATATATAAGTTATTTTGTAAGAACTTTGAAGAGAAGAAAACCTTTTAGTCATTAAACTTGTAATGGCTTGATGGATTTTTGGTTATTTAGTGGTGGGAAAGGTAAGGTTTTATCACCTTTTATGTGTTATCCTCTTAAGTATCAAAGAATCAACAAAACAATCACTTGACATATTCACCATCTATTATCAAAAGATAAAAAAAATCAAATAAAATTACAAGCATTCAAATCTAATGCATCTAATGCTATATAATCTAAGTCATTTGATGATGTTAAGCATTGGTACGAGTATATAAACCATATTGATGTGTGTTCCTTTACACATATTAATAACCTTACTATTTACAAGACGTTTATTCACTAGTATAGGAAAGCCTTTTTACACCAACTAAAAAAGGTTTTTAATGCCAACTTTAGAACCAACATAGATATAGGTAGTATAACAAGTTTCCATTGTCATGATGGATAAAACTACAACCGGTATAGAAAGTGTCGACTTCTTCATCACGCACAGGAAGGAATCCAACCTCTCATTCACCCAACAAAGCTTTAATCTCACTACCCATATCCTTCCTCCTTCAATTTTTTCAAAGGGTATTTTCTTCCCCATCACATGACCACACACAAAGAGCTCTGGGCACCACAATATTGCAACCATCATAGTAGAAATGCGACCACCACCCCATGAACATGCTAGTCTACTATAGATCCAGTAACAACCTACGACACAAACATGTAACTCACCAATGTTCACCAATAAAGACCAAGTGCCACGTCAACCACTGTGTGTGTCAAATCCGAGTAAATCACGAGCTTCACATCCCACACATGAAGAAACAACGCTAGTCGCACACCTACGCATGACAAACCAAGCTAGTCGCGAGAGTACCACTACGCACGACCCATACGATGCAAAAACACTGACTAAGCAAACGTGATCGCAATCCACACCTGGAACTAAGATACCTCATTGAAAAATGCAGCATCAAACATGATGACATTGAATGGTGTCGTGGAAAATCCGATCCCTAACACTACAAGTTTGTGTCTTTGTCCTACTACGGTGCCGACATCGTACCTACCAGATTTTGCACTACGAGAGTGACGATGGGAGCACGAACGAGAGCGACAGTGACTGTAAGAGCTCGACCAACAACACGACTAGAACTCAAGAAATAGCGATGACCACGAGAGTGACAAAGGGAGGAGACAAAGGCCACCTAAGCTAAGACGTGAGGATTGTGCAAGGAGGAGAGAACAAAAATAGTGTAGGGAGGAGGAAAGCAAAGCTGCAGAGAGAAGGGAGTGTGAGTGAAGCTCGTCTATATTGGGATAAAAATTAAACATCACTTATTATGACAGTTCTCGATCTAACTGGAATAGAAAGTCTTTGTAATTTATTACAAAATTGCCATAATGACACTTTCTCTACCGGTTCTAGGTCCAACCCGTATAGAAAATCTTTTTAATTTATTACAAAATTGTCACCACACCCCTTTCTGTATCAGTTCTAGGTCCAACCGGTGTAGAAAGTCTCATCATATTTGTAATTTTGTCACTGCGTCACTTATTATGACAAGTGGCTTATAATCACCATAATAAGTCATCATAAAAAATGATTTTTGCACTAGCGCCTTTTTTTAAATATCACATAAATATAATGACAATTAAAAAAGATGCTACTAGAAACAAAAATGTCTGTAGTTGTTTAAAGTGTCACAAACTTATTTTACTTTCAAATTAATCTTTGTCTTTTTTAACAATTACAATTGTATTTCTTGGTCAAAATTACTTTAAAATTGTTACAACAAACTTTAATAATCAATATTATGATGATTCTGTGACACTAAAATCTGTATGAATTTGTCAATTGACCGAAGTTAGAATAGTAAAGTAATGGTGGAAACTATCAAACAAGACAGACTCAACTTACCCTAAAATCATTCTTTTATATTACTAGTTATTTTTTTAATGTTATTATATTAGGTTAGATTCATGAATAATCAACCAATTGTTACTTTTTTAGAAAAAATTACTTTCACACATTTTAACCTTATTTGATATATATATATATATATATATATATATATATATATATATATCCTCACTCTTTCATTAATAAAAAAATGTCAAATAAGTATAAATGTATTAACTTATCTATGTCGATTCTTGATGGGTTTCCTTTATTTCTAGAAGTTCATTATGGAGGTATTATATATAGTTAAAGATGTTTTTAGTATCTGAACTTTGACACAAAATTATAATTCATCCGCATTTAAAATTTTGATATATTTTGGTCCCCAAACTTTAAAAATAAATGAATATAGTCCTTTTAACTCAATTTTGTTAAATTTTGTTGACGTGTTAAATGTATTTTTCAATTGACATTGAAACGAAAACGTGTCAATGATATAAATAACTCAAATACTAATATGAAACACATTTGACACATCCAAAAAATTTAACCTAAAACATCGAGGTATTGGGTTTATGGGTTGTTTCTTTTTCTTATATGCTATTTAACTTTGTTTGATACTACTTATGACTTTTTTCTAAGGGTTTACCAGGGAGAGATTATACATATGCCTACTATAAAGAAGACATTTTACATTGATCATTTTGGACATATTACATCGGTTTTGAACCTGATGTTGATTTCATTGATGTAATAAGTTGAACATACTTAACATCAGTTCTATTTAAACTGATGTAGTATTCAAACAATAACAAAAAAAAATTGTTGAAACACGTCTACAACAACACAAAAATCACCATTGCACTTCACTTTTCTCAACAATGGCATAGAGCGGAGCAACGTGGAGGTTGGTGCATTCATCAAACCTTCATTCAAGATGGAGGTAGAATTCGTAGGTGCCTCATTATTGCAACACCAAGTCTTGTGAGTTGGGCTCACAATAGATTGGTAAAATCACCACTACATTTGTAAGACCCGTAGAATTTAATTAATTAAATAAATAATTAATTAATAAATACGGGAGGGGTAATAATTATGACATTAAATTATGGTTGGTATGATGTGGTAAAGTACTAGCTCAAGTGGTTGAGAGTACTTTAATTGTGTGATAGGACTTGGGTTCGAGTCCTATGCATGATACTTTTTGTGTTATTATTATTATTTCAATCTATGAAAACATGTTCTGTTA
>Ga0214542_1004624_pt1 | contig 27095 bp, 14 predicted proteins | sample CNSS1metaG_FD_160096 | JGI IMG/M metagenome (GOLD analysis project Ga0214542, IMG submission 160096) | Root nodule microbial communities from cowpea collected in UCLA plant growth center, Los Angeles, California, USA - CNSS1 | ecosystem: Host-associated > Plants > Roots > Nodule | place: USA...
CGTCCTAGTCTTGGGACATATTGGGCCCAAAACAATAGAGGATTAACTCTGTGCGTGGTTGGGTGATAACCCCTTGCGTCTAGACTCTGCAGAGTTTAGAAACCAGCACAAGTGCATACTTCCTTTAGAATTTTATATCAAGAGTATGATCCGGATATCGAGTCGTAGTAGCTTGCATTTGTTTACTCTCACATGATCTGAGTGTCTACTATTTAATTGTTAATAACCTGCTTTGCCTTTCTCTTGCTCTATAATATGTTAAATATATTTTCTCTAGCTTACCCTTTCAATTGTGTCTGCTTCTTGTCTCGTTTTCTCTTTTGCGATGATCACCGTAATGGTGGGAGCAGATGGAGAAAATTCTGATGCTAGATCTAGTAGTGGTGACGTAGCTGCATATTTGTGGTTATGTTAGCCGTGGCTCATGTGAGCAGTTTTAAAGCCCAAGTGCCTTTGTAATTTCGCTGCTCTAGGAGTAACTTTTTGTAGACTGTTAAACCTTTTTTGCCTATGTTTTATTCATGGCATCGTTGGTGTGCCTTAGTATTTTTTTTAAGCACTATCATGGATGACTGTAACAGTGAATCACCTTGTATGTACGGTTAATCTGGTTACTCTCTTACTATTATGAATGGGTGATATTCTATTTAATAGAATTATTCTATTTAATTGGGATGTCACAGTTAATTTTAAGATTAAGATAAAATTTACTAAAAGATAAAAAGTAGATCGTAATATTTCATTTATTATTCAATCTTGTAAGTAGATTTGTAAATTTTCAAATTAATATTTTATATATAATTTGTTAGTTAATTTAAAAAATAATGTATATAAATTATATCAAAGTATATTATATAAGGTAGTAATAATATTTTGCATTATTCTTATGATTTTAATATATATATATATATATATATATATATATATATATATATATATTCAAAGTTAATTTATGTTTTTTATTTAGATGTATAACTTTAAGTTTATTATATAACTATTAGAATTTATTAAAACATTAACCGTTACAAAATTCCACATTCAAAGTTAATTACAAAATTCCACTTTTTAAAATTTTATTTTACCTGTAAATAATGAAATTATTCATATCTTCTACCTGAGAAATTTCTAAAATTGCGTTACAATTATTTTTAAAATCTAAAATAAATACTAAACTTTTCTGTACATGTTAAAACCATTACTTATATCTCAAAATAATAGAGACAATTGTAGTAGTAAAAAAATTAAAATTATTTTCATTTGCTATAAATTTAAAGATCTCAACCCATTATAATAGATATATGATGATGGTTATCATATTTATATTTTTAAATTTTAAAGTCGTTGTCATTTATTTTAAAATAATTATTTTTGTATAGACCATTAAATAAAAAATCGGTTACTTATTTTTTTTAACTTTTACTATTTATTTATTTATTTTATAACATTATTAATAAAAGATTCAATTAACTCTTTTATTTAAAAATGATAAAAATGTATTGTGACCATTATCTACCCAATTAGACCTAAACTTATTAAAAACCAAACATAATTAAGCGAATATTAAAATAAAAAATTTATATTTTAAAAATTATTAAAATTACAAACTTCCATTTTTTTTTAAATTAATTTTTATCTGTAAATAATGAAATTATTCATATTTCTACCGTAATAAATTTCTAAAATTCCATTACAACATAATTTCAAGTTTATAATTATAATAAGTTAATGTATCAAAAATTATTTTTAAAATATAAGATAAATAATAAACATTTGTGTACATGTTAAAATCATTACTTATATGGATTATGGTTATCATCTTTACAATTTTAAATGTTAAGGTCTTTGCCATTTATTTTAAAATATAGTTTTTGTATAGAACATTCCAATAGGTTACTTATTTTTTAACTTTTACTATTTATTTATTTTACAACACTAATTAATAATAGATTAAATTAACTCATTTATTTAAATTATGTAATGCGACCATTATCTATGCGGACTTAATTGGAAGGTAGACTTATGAAATTTTAACATAAATAAATGTAAGAGAGTATAAAATATAAAATATTTCCCAATTCTAAAATAATAACTAATTTCTGAAAATGAAAAATATTTTTAAAAATCGAAATATTTCCTACAAACTAATTTAAATAAAAAATATATTAAGTTAATATTTTCAACAATGAGTTATATAATAAATCATATTTTTTAAAAAAGCAACTGAAAAAAAAAATAATTTGTCTTATTGCAAATGATGAGCAGTCAAAAAGATATGAAAGGGCAAAGACTCGTCTACATCTAAATAATTGATACAAAACGCAAAGACTCAGGTCTACATCTAAATAATCGTCAATGCTTGGACATTATTGTTTTGTACAAGCAATCCAAATCGCAATCATATGAAGTATTAGGCAAAATTACAAATCTGAGTTACTTTAAAGTTAAATTTAGAAATTTGGGTTAGTTGACTAAAATATTACACGAGAAGGGTGAAGTCGTCATGGGTAACGACACATAAGGTGAAGTCGTTAGGAGTGGTATCGTTTTCTTTTAAAAATTTTAAAATGCAAAAAACGTCAGGAGTGATAACAGCGTCAAGAAAGGAAGTCGTTAGGAAAGGAACCGGCTTCACATGAAACCGCTTTGAGTCCTAATGGTTTTGCTTTTTTATTTTTTATTTTTATATTTTCACTTTTTTTATTACAAGGTAAACTCATTAAATAATACTACATACAATTTTATATTTTATGTTTATTAACATTCAATAGTTGGCACGTTTTACTAAAATAATATGTTTTGGAGTATTATATTATTTGAGTTTTAAACTAAAATATGTAATATTGATAATTTTTTTTAATGTTTAAGCTTTTTTTAATTTGCAGCGTATTTTTTAGTAAAAAAAGTTAGAAAATTAATTAAAAAAACACAAAAAAAAATCTAAAAATTAATAATATAAAATAGTTTTATATTAAAGTTGAAATATAATATGTAAATACATTATCTATGACTTCAAGTACCACATGGAGGTCGTCTTCTTGGTCTGATCGGTCGTCTGGGTGGTTGGTGTTGGTGTTGTTCATCCTCGTCTTCACTATCATCTTCATCTTGTTGTGGTTGAGGAAAAGGGGATTTTTGAAAAGTCGGTGGTGGAGGATAGAAAGGCATTAATGATGACGGTCCTGGAGTATATGCAAACGGTGGTGTCATAGTTGGCGTGCCAAACATGTGTGATGGTCCAGCACCATAGGTTGAGTGAGACGGAAAGAATCCGTACGATGAAGGAACTTGTTGGAAGTGGGTGTTTGATGGATTGCCATGTTGAGGTTGGGAATATCCAAACATTTCACCATGACCCATAGACGACTGACCAAAAAATTGATATGAATGATGTACAAAATCTGTAGAAGACCCTAGAAGGGGTGGGTAGGGTCGTGAAGGTGGCTGATAGGGATGTGAAGGAGGTTGAGAAGGTTCTTGTGGAGTATCATATTGTTAACAAAAGTAATATGGTTATTGATATGAATAAGAACTATTGATAAATAAATCTTTTAATGAAGGAAAACTAACCTCATCGTCGGAAGATTGTACAGATGGAGATATGTAGCGAATATTGTGGTTTATGTACCACTGCATATACACTGAACTATCACGCAAATGGACGTTTGCGGTGAATTGTACACCTTGAATGACACGATTATGTCGATCATTCCATATTGCAATCCATTGTTGATGATGTGCTGGCCAATCTCTATCATTTCTCCCTCTTAAATCGTCCCTGTGAACCTGGTCGAGGTTAATTGGGTCAGATGGGATATTTTGTCTTAAACCAAATTGTCTCATGACCTGATCTGCCTGTTGGAATTCAACTGTCGCAAAGCATATCACAGGTACTTTTGCTCTTGATACCAAAGGGATATCAATGACAATTAATCGACTTATTTGATGTTGCCTATAAGGTGTCCAAGAGAACTGAAACAAAATGGAACCCATTAAAAAATGCTAATGAAAATAACATTGTAATAATATACTGAAGTTTAACAAATACCTATTTGGTACGTAGTTTATCAAAAGTATGACGAAATTGACTAACTGGAACAGTACAAGGATTTGTCTGATGCGTCTGCCTAGCCCATCTTAAATAAAGAAATAGTTCGATGTTATTTATGGAAGTTGTATGGAAGGGACTATAGAAATAAAATGGTTGTTTTTACCTTCTTGCTAGGGGGAAACCATCCCTTGCAACAATCTTCCTCAGTTAAAGGCTCCAGTTGGGGAGATGTGCATGTTATTCTTTCCTAAGCCCAACATTGCAACAAAATCATACTTCTGCCAATATTATCTTGGCTTAGGTGAATGTCGTGGTCTAGGCCTCGATACAGACAGGCCAAAACTACCAAACCCCAACTATAATTTGCCGCAACATTCAAGTCAACTAGTTTCAAAAGGTACATGATGTGGACCCTAGCTGCAAAGGTGTCTAGCATTAAAAGGCTGCCAATTAAAGTAAGAATGTGCGCTCTTGCGTATTGAGCGATCACATTTTCTGTTGCATTTTCTGGCAGCATCTGGAAAGTATTATTAAGCTAAGAAACCTTAATTGAGTTTCCTCTTATGACTGTTTCAGGTGGAAGGATTCCTAGAAGTTGGTGGAAGGTGCAGAAATGAAAGACATCACAGGAGAAATTGTCTATATCGTCATTAGTTTTTGCGAACTCTAATTTTAGATTTTCGTATAGGATAAATTTCACATCCTGATTGTAATTTTTCATTATCTAATTAAATGTATCATCTTGCTATTTCTAATTTTATAAAAAATATTGCACATTTTATTATTTATCGAATACTTTAGGAATAATTAAAATTTAATCAACTTAGAAATATATTAAAAATAAAACAATTAACTAAATATTAAACAAAATTAATATAACAAATCTCGTTATTTTATAACGACTTATTTTGTTATTAAGTAGAAATGTTCATGCTAAAAGAAATTATTATATTTTTTATTAGAATTTTGCATAAATATTTTATCAAAATAAAAAAAAATATTACATTTTTTAATTTTTTTCTTAAAAGAAACTCTAATAATATAATATATTTTGCCAAGATGTGACGGCTACAAACCAAAACTATGTAATAAAAAATAAAATAAATGTGATTGAAAAATTTTAAAAACCAAAACCGTTAGGATCCAAAACGATTTTACTTGAAATCGGTTTTAATCCTAACGACTTCTACTGTTGAAGTCGTTACAATTTATAACGTTTTTTGCTTTTTAAAATTTTTAAAAGACGGTCTCACTCCTAATAATTTTATTTTATGTGTCGTCACCTGTCATGATGATTTCACCCATGTAAAGTGACCCAGATCTATAATTTTGCCGAAGTATTACTCATCGAATCAATTAACTTAAACTAATAGTGCACTTTTTACCCTTCGTTGTATGTTACAAAGTGGTCGATCAACAATCACACGACACGTGAACAAAAATAGTTGTCAAATTACTTTACATAATTTTTTTTTTAAATAAAGTTACAAAATTATTGATCCGAGAATTTACGATTTTATTTCAAGCATAATATATATAGTACATATCACAAAATTATATAAATCCATGAAACGATCAAATTGTTACATTTTTTTTTAATTTGGGGAATTTAATCAAACCGAGAAAATGTAATTAAGCCACCAGACCTTCCTTAAGCGTTTAAGATTTTTAAAATCCTACCAAATACATTTTTTTCTGTGTTAGTTAATTCTCAATCAAGAAAAACAATATAGCAATATAAATTAGATTGGTGATGATACAAACACTCATTCCCTATTCCATATTTATCCGATGCTAACAAACTTATATTTTTTAAAATTTAAAATGAATAAGTGTAACGTAACAAAAATAATAACTTTTTTATAGGTAGCAGATAGGATTAAAAAACAGATATTTTTCATAAAAATTAGCAGGAAAAGAAGGAAATTTGTTATTCAATCCGTTTCCTATAGTTCAAACTGTGCAATCAATGAACACGTCACTAATGTCTAATTTTTACTGTGATTCCTCATAAAAAAATGTTCTAAAAAACTTTCACACACTACACTAAATCCTCCGAAAACTCCATGCTTCTTCTTCTGAAGACGACGGTGGCTGAAGATGCCACACAGAGACGACAATTTGGACAAGTGGGTTTTTCCTCTAACCAGTGTTTGATACAATCACAATGAAAAATGTGCCCACAAACTGAAAACACAACACACTCTTCTCCATTCTTTAACTCTTCCAAGCAAATCGCACATTCACTCCCTACAACAAAAACCCAAAACGCAAGAACAATTTTATACAGATATTTTGTTTTCTATAACACTATTCTTTAACAATTTATAGAATTTTGTTCACCTGAAAGCAATGTTTGGTTTCCGAAGCATACGATAGATCCGAGAAGCTTCTTTACTTGTTGCGTTTGGCCCCTTCTTTTCTCTTCAACGACCCAGAAAAGGTTATTGAAAATTTTGACGACCCTGTGGTTTTTGGGTGGGGTGTGTGCATGAAAAGAGAATGTTTGTGTGAACCTGCAAAGGAAGAGGGTGGTGATGCAAAGGAGAAGAAGAATGGCTGCAGAAACAATGGGTGAGAAAACGTAGAAGAACATGAAAATCAGTGCTGCGATGGAAAGAGCAACGATGCAGGAAAAAAAGGGAGGGGAAGGTGGTGAAGAGAATTCATGAATTCTTGGAACTCTGTTGTTCTGCTCCATCATGTGTTGTTTGAGCACAGGTTTCGATGCTGGCATGGATTTTGTTTGTATTTGGATGCAACGGGACATTGGCTTAGGAAGATTAGATACAACGTTAGGGAAAAAAAAAAAAAAAAAAGACAACCAAGAATTGTGCCCACTAGTTTTGGTTTTTACGTGTAACAGGTAATATGAAATAAGAAGGGTACACAATGAGGATAATCAAGATATATCCTCGAACTAGGTTTATAGAAGTGGATGGTGATTCAAAGAACATTGGGATTTTGGTATTTCTTAAAAAATTATCATTATGATGAACAAATTATTTTTATTATGATATAAAATAAAAATTTACGCACACAAAGCTTTTATTTATTATTTTAAAAAATAAAATTTTAATTTTAATATTATTCTTGGTATTAAAAAATAATATATATATATATATATATATATATATATATATATATATATATATATATACACACACACTAGTGTATACACATACACTATGGTGCCTATGTGTGTACGTATTTTTTAGATATGAATGATAGTATCTTAGTAAATAATAATAGTGTAACATTATTAAGTTAATATATAAAATAAGTTTATATTTATTAAAAATAAAGTGAAATGAATAAAAAAAAAGATAAACAGTTTTACATAAAATAGGTAAAAATAACCGTTAATTTTAAAAAATTTAATAAATAATTATATTGTAAAAGGTAGAATTGGTATTATGAGATGTGAATACAAAAAAGAGAATCTTTTTATATATTGTTATATATATATATATATATATATATATATATATATATATATATATATATATATGATTCTTATTTATTTTGGCATGTTGACTGGAGTTCAATTTCTGCGTGGGATTTATGGTATTATTTTTTTATGTGACTAATTACTAATTTTAATACATTTTAAAACATTAAAATCAAAATCAGTATTTATTACTCGGCATTCAAAAATCCAAATATGGACTCAAAATATTAGGATATGTAATTAGAGAACGAAGAATGCTTATGTACTCCTAACTTTATGAGAAATGTTTTAGACATGATTTGTGAAATATATTTTTGATTCTCATTACCCTCAATTTGTCTAAAAATTTGATGTGATAAAGAGAATGAGTGAACAAACAGGTGCAAGATGAATGTAAAAATTAAAATATAAAATTTTTGATTTATAAGTAGTTTATTGTGATGTATATTTGTGTAAATGGTAAAGTGTTTTTTTTATTCTACTAATTATATATAACTATTAGAAATAATTTTAGTTATGAATTATTTTTTTCAGTTATGACTGTTAAAATAACTAGCATTAATTAAAATAATAAATTTTATCACATAAATAGTTAGTTCAATAATGTTTTTTAATTGAGAGATATTCTTAAACTGTTATTTATTTATCTATCTTTTTGTAATAATTATATCTTTTCTACTTAATCGTTATTTAATTTATATTTATTATTTATTATTTATTATGACGTACAAATGACAAAAATTAAATAAAATTGTCTATAATTATTTTATTAAAAAATATTATGTATTTTAGTTTCTATATATTATAAAATGTAACAATGTGATTATTGATCTATCTTCACGATAAAGTTTTAAACCAGTCACGAAATAGTTTATCTGATTTTAAAATAATTATTATAAAATCAACACACTTTTGTATTTAATAAATGCTTTAAGGAAATCATTATAATTGTCAGCAAAAGATAATTGTTATAAATAAAGTTTTTCCTTACAGGATAGTTTACGATAAAATAATATTGTAGAATTTTTTTATTGTAAATACATAACATTATTTAGTTATTATCAAATCCACAGACTTTCATATTTAGAATGTTTGAAGGAAATCATTATAATAGTGAACGAAATATAATTATAACAGAAATACAATTTTTCATATATGATAGTTTGTGATAAATAACATTAATTGCATAAATTATTTTTATTATAAATAAATAGATAACGTATTTTCTTAATAAAAACATTTTAATTTGTTTCTTGACTGGGTAAAGAATTGGTCTTTATTATTTTATTTTAATGGTTCCGTTTTGCAAAGCTTCAAAAACACGTAAGTCTTCTTGTGTTTGTAGTGCATTAATGTATTTTATTATTTATGTATTTTCATCTAAAAATAAGGGCATAACTCCAGAGTGGAGGAAACTGTTTTATACGTTATCTAATTAATTTGTTATTTTATAAAAGAAAAAATTAAGTATGCATTAATTACGATCTTAAAGTCACAAACTAATGAAATGAATGTAAATTTTGGTTTGACTTATGATTCACTCACCGACACTTTAACTTGAGTCACGTACCATGTTCGATATTTTAGAATACTTTATTAATACTTATCAATAAAATATTAAATTTATATCGTCATAATACACTACATGAATTTTTTTTTTAATAATGACTAACTTTAGTAACAAAAAATAATTAGTCACTATATAATGACCAATTAAGATATCAATTTAAAAACTAAAAATTATTAGCAACTAAAATAGTTCTAAAAAATTATAATTGGTTTCTAAATTGATAATTAAAATAGTTTCTATTATGAATTGATTTATAAATTGATCACTAACATATTAGTTACCAAAATTTTGACTACCAAAATAAATGATTTCTAAATTGGTCACTAACATTAGCAACTAGGTTTTGGTTACCAAAATAATTGGTTTCTAAATTGGTCTTCAATTAGAAAATTGGTTTCTAACATATTTTTTGTTACTAAAATTGATTATTATTTAAGATTTTTTTTAATAGTACTTATATGATAACAATAATTTATATTTTTTATGTTCACAACTTTAGTACATATAGTTTTATTTTGGATTCATACAATAACGATCATATAATTATTATGTTTTTAAAAATCACTCTTTAATTTTTAATCTTCATATGTCATGTATCTATCATGTATCGTATTTTATTATTTTAAAAATAAACGTATTGACGTATCAGATACGTATCGTATTAATGAAGTATTCTGACCACTTTTTTCTCGCCGTTTAAAAAAAATTGAGTTTATTGCACCTTCCATATTTGTTTTATTTTCAAATAAGTAATAATATGCAATACTTGAAATATAAAAATTTTCTTAGTTAATGTTTCTAGATTATTATACCCTTACTCATTTTTATCAATATATATAACCTAACACTTAACTTTCTTATTAGCAAACAAAAATTCCTATCCATTTTATATATGAATATAAATTGTTCACATAAGATATGTGACAAAACATATTCAACTGTTAGCGTCTTTTTTTCTTTATATATATTTTTCAATTTTTTACGATTTCTTAATGCGAGACTTTAAATTCTCGTACATTTTCATTTACAAGTTCTTGAATAATTAATTTTCTTTTTATTTTTAGGTAAACTTTTGCAATGTAAAAAATATCTCTAAGTTATTTAATATATTTTTATATTTTTATAATTTCAGTCCATTTTGAGATTATATATTTTCTGTGTTATTGTGTCATTAAAAATGAAATTTAAAATATAAAAATACTATTGATAAAAATACTACGATGTGGTAAGAAAATTTGGTTCTTCCCACGTTATAATTCAACTACCTGTGATCTTTAAATAAATGGTCCCTCCACCTTTCTTTAAAGCGAAAGTTTTGTGATCATTTGTTCCTGTTCCAAGTTTTATTCGCAAAAGAAATCAAGTAAAATTGTTAATCATATCATATATAAGGGTGTACAAAAACAATTTATCTCCGGTTAAAGAATTTCGACAAACTTTTTTAATCAGAGGTAGGTCACCACGTAAAAGATAAATAAATAGTAATGACGTTGCATATTTATATTATTAATTAAATATAAGAAAAATTTACTATATAAATTTGTGTGAATATAAAGTTAACTTTAAAGTCATTTTTTAAGGGGTTTGCTAAATGTCTTAAAGAATACTGGTTAAGAATAATTAATATATATTGGATCTTACAAAACTATATATGTAAATGTGATATTAAATAAAATATGATCTAATAATAACTATTAGTATAACATCCCGTTTTCATAGTTTTTAAACTATTAAACAAAACATTTAAATTTTTAATAATTCAGAAGCAGATGATGATGTGGGTCAGTATGAAATATGATACAGTCATCCTCAAAATAACCATACATACAGCTTATACTAAACACAGGTTTACAAAACACCCTAAGCATCTACTGGAGGAACATGTGACTAGCACTACTGGAAAACATCCTGGAAACCCAAATCAACGCCTGTCTGGGAAGGGTATATCTTCGCCTGCACTTTTACCTGCTCATGCCATTCAATATAGGACGATCATTGCAAAGGTAGAAGACACACAGAACACAAAAAGAACTAGAAGGGTAAGCTAACTTGAACAAAGAGCAAATCATACAATTTTTATACTAAGACAGAAAACAGACTTCCATTTCACAATCCACTAAATCATCCAATTAATCCTGACCATAACACCACACATCATTCTAGACTCGATATCCGGATTATGTAAGTGGCATTGGAGCTCTTGGTAACTTGCGCTTGAGATGGTTCCTAAACTCTGCAGAGTTTTAGGCACAAGGGGTATTCACCCAACCACTCTCAAGATAAATCCCATCACCTCTATGATGGATCGGAATCATAAACCAGGACCTCCTGCTACTCCCCCCGACGTAATCCATTATACTCTACTTGAGTCTTAATGGTTACTAGGAGCGTCAAGATGTTACCAATCTGAGTCCTCATGCCCTTACATTCACTAAAACCACATTCCTTAGGATTTTCCTTGAGATCCTAACTCCAACATATTCTCATGCACATCAAATTCGCACTCAATTCCATCACACAGTCTATCATGCATAAAGACCACATACAAGATCAGCCAACATCATTTAAAAGCAATCAATATAGCATCATGTAAGCCAAACTGTGAGAAAACTAACTTCTGCAGGGCATCTCGCTTAGGCTAGAGAGTCTCGCCTAAGCTAGAAAGCTTATCTCGCTTAGGCGAGTCGATCTCGCCTGGGGGAGACATCTTACAGTGGCAAATTAAAAATTCCTGGACGAACTCTCGCTCAGGCTAAACTGGCTCGCCTAGACGAGATGTTATCTCGCTCAGGCGACTCCAGCTCGCCTAGGCGAGATTTCGCGCAGTGACAGGGGTGCTCTTCTGATATTTTCGCTCAGGCGAGAGCAACTCGCCTAGGCGAAACTATCAGGAAATCCTCCCTGTTCTTCACATGCAAGCTCGCCCAAAAACATCCCCCACTCAATTCCACACACCAGCAATCTCAAACACCAATTTAGCAGGTAATCATTCAATTAAATCGCTCACGAACACAATTCACATCAAAATGAGCTAAAGAGTTAGCTTCCCTTACCTATTTGTCAAAAATCCACTTGGTAGAGTCAAGAAATTGGCAAGGCAGCAGAATGTTCAGTTTGACCTATGAGAACCTATCACCACAACAGGGAGAATGAAGAATTACATGATCAGATTCGAAATTCAGGGGTTAATTTGCGAATTCTAGCTGGACTTGAACCCAAAAGGAGATATGACTTACCTAAGAGGATGGAAGCTGAGGGAGGAACTGTGGAGGGTCCTGTTGGCTGGTCCTTCCAGAGTCTGAGTAGGGAAAAAATGAAATCGTGAGATGGCAGCACAGAGAGGGAGAGTGGGAGAGAGTTTTGAGTTGCAGAGAAGAGTGGGAGAAATGAGGAAGAAGAGTGTGTTTCTGCTTTTGGAAAAGGAGCAAAAGAGGGGTATCACAATTAGTGTAATTTATCTTTTTTTAAAAAACAAAAATGCTCATAGATATTATACATGTATTTAATATTTTATTTAATATTCACAAATAAAAGTTAAAATTAATTAAATAATAAAATAACTATATTTTAATATTGCTAAAAATTAAATAAAATTAAATATAAAAAATTTTAAATTAACAGAAAAATCAACAAAAAAAATAGTGATAAACATCTAAAAATTTTAAAAAGAAAAACAATATAAGAAAGTATAAATTAATAGAAAAACCAACAAAAAAATTAGTGTTAAACATCCAAAAATGTTACAAAAAAAAACAATTAAAGTGTCAAATTGAGACTTAATTAATTTTTTTTTTTAATAAAAATCTTAAAAATTCCAAAGTCCTTGTTTTGTAAACTTTTTTAAAGATTTCAAATTGTAACAGTAAATTATTGTTTAAAAATTTAAAAAGGTATTTTTGTCTTTATAAAATTTTTTATATATATTTATACTATTTTAATTATTATATCTAATTATTTTAATTTTTAATATAAAAATAATAATAACAAAACATATTTATTATTCCTTAACGGGTGCTTTGGATACCGATTAGCATTCTTCTTTTTAAAAATAATATTATAAGTCATTTGAAACTTATTTAGTAAAAATTTATTAATTGTTATATCTATCGTGTTACCGTTATCCTTTATTAATATGAGAGGAATGTATTAGAAATTTGCATTGACTAAATAAACGAGTATAAACCTTAATAGTCAAATTTTCAAAGTTAATCATAAAATTCATTTTTTAAAAGATGCTATTAAAATATCTTAATGTGATCTTTAACATAAATTTTAAATAAAATAATTTTTATATTAAATAAATTATATTAGGAGAAAAATATTTATTTTATTTTTCTCTGATAGAGTTCATTATTGTTTTTGACAATCAATGATTCATTCTATCTCTAGGAAAATCGAAGGAATGATTATATGCCTTTCCTATCTCTTTTACATTTTTTTCCAAACATGTTTTATATTTTTAAACTATTATACCGGTTTATTTATTTATTTTTGTTTTAAATTTACTTTACGGAATAATACAAACACTAGTACAAAATATAATAAAAGATTAGCGTTGTTTTTTATAACCTAAGTACTAAATAAAGTCAATGCACTATATTTAATATCTTAAAACTATAGGACGTACTTAATTCCTTTGATGCATTAAACATTAATTTTTTTTATTATGAATAAATGAGGTAATAGATCATTACATTCTCAAAATAAAATTTGGGTTAAAATACTAAGTGGAATTATTAGCTCACAAGAAAACATGGACTTAGTAAGATTTTTTGTTTTTGCATTCCTGCAAGTGTAAGGTAACATGTATTTCCTGTTTTGGGTCAAATTTTGAATGAAGTATATATGACATATTTGTGAGACCCAGTACAGTTTTAAAACCAGGTAAATATGAGATATATTTTCCGTTAATGTCATATATTTTCTTACAGTTTTAGAAGGCCTGTTAATATCATTATTCTATTTTTCTTTAAAAAATGCACTATTTATGTTCATATTTATTTTTCTGTCATAAATTCCATGGCCAGCATTGAATGCTACAATAGCAGCATCGCAGAGATGCAGGAATGAGAAGGCTCCACTTAAGGGCAACACGACTAATGCCATTATGACAAACTAATGAAACCATTTTACTATATTAAAGAAAGCTTCTATCACTAAATTTCTTTTATTTTAATTTAACTCACTATTGTCAAAATGGCACTGTTCTTATCATGCCGACATGGCATTTATAAAACCAATTTATCTTCTACTTTTTATATTTAATTATACTTTGAGTTTAAAAAGATATTTCGAGATTCGAGTTAAAATTAGTATTATTTATGTTGATGAGTTGAGATGGTTTTGGGTTGCTATTACTCATATGGTTTGAGCATTCTAAAGTCGAGGTGGGGTTTTCGATTTATATGTATATATTGACCCTCATATACGAATAAACTATAATATAAGAAATTATTTGGTAGAGTTATTATCAGTTCCCAAAACAGAGTCGATAAAATCTTTATTTCAGACTCTTTAAAAGTTTTTAATATTTTTAATATTAATATATTTCTATTAAATTAATCATAAAATTATATTTGAAAATAAAATTGAATTAAAATATTATGAGAGAATGTTAATTTGTATCGAAACTATAAATTATATTTAGTTAGGTAACAACTTTATTTTGCAATAAATGATAAATCTCTATTTTCTCACTCATCAATTCTTATTTCTATTTCTTTCTATTTTTCTTTTTATTTTTCTCTGTGTGACTTCTCATCTACTGATTCTATTCTTCAGCTTTTTCCTTTTTTGTTAAGCATTGTTTCAGTAGTTTAGTTTGACACATTAGTCAATACGTATTTAGATATGGCAATGTGGGTCTAGATTGGTGGGTCAGCTCGTAGGCCCGCAATAAAACACAAGGTGAGCCAAGGTATTGATTTTGTTGACCCGTAAAAGTTGGATCCGCATAGCCCGCAACCTGCGCGAGACAAAGGCAGAACAAGGCGGGCTGGCCCGTAAGCCCGCATAACCTAACACTATTAAACTTCAACTTGTGAATTTACGTGTGAACCAATGTTTGAATTCTTTTGGACTATTTTTTATTGGACTGTTAGACTGTTTTTGGACTACTTTTTATTGGACTGTTAGACTGTTTTTGGACTACTTTTTATTAGACTATTACACTATTTTTTATCAATAAGATATGGTTGCTTTGCATCCCTAATGTTCATGTCTAGGACTTGTTTTGTTGTAGAATATAGCTTTGTTGAGCTTGTAGAATATTACTTTCTTTGGATGGTCTTTATGAGATATTTTATCTTCAAATTAATTTCATCAATGCATGTACAACTTTGCATCCTTAAAATTATTTAAATGTAACAAATTAATTTTTAAAGTTATGATGCTCTAAAGATACGGGCTAGCCCACGAGCTCGCGAGTCGAAAGAAATACGAGGCGAGCCACGTATTTCAGCTCACATTTTATATGTGGGACGGGCCAGCTCGACCCGCAATGTGCGGCCTAATGCGGACTAGGCCTAAACGGGTCATGCCAACCCACATTGCCACCCCTATACGCATTAGTTTATTGTCATCTCACTAGTGGAAAAATGGGCTTCCACGACGCAAATCAATGACATTTATCACCCACACAACGTGAAAAAAAGAGTGGTGACATTTTCAAAATAAAAGCAAACTATATAATGACGATTTTAAGTATAACTGTCATTGCAATGAAAAAGATTGACGGGTGGAGTTAAACCATTGTGGAATGTAAATATAACGATGAATGCTACTCGGAACCGTTGTTGAAATTCCCAGTAACTTTTCAAAAGAGAAAATTTTTCACCCTAGCTTTCGCAATTCCCATTTCACTCATTTTTGGAAAGAACTTTGCAGCCTTCTCCTTCGCCTCCCCTAGCCTCCCGATGTCGTTGAGAGTCTTTACTTTTGCCACTTGCGACTACCACCGTTGCTGAGTGTGTTTGCCTTCACCCTATCATCCTGTTCAAGCCTGTTCGACCCTTCTTTGTCATTGTTCGAGGTTGCATTTCGACGTTGTTAAGACTCCCTCATCATTGCTATTGAGAGACTCAACCATTATTGTTCTCCTTGCTACCCCTTTGAGCTTCTAAGGGACTGGTTTGAGTTCGAGTGCTTTTTCACCTAGTCTTCTCGACCATTAATGTAAGACCCGTGAAATTTAAATAATTAAATAAATAATTAATTAATAAATGCGGGTAGTTGGAGCCTTTATGACATTAAATTCTAACTTGTATGATGTGGAAAAGTACTAGTTCAAATGGTTGAGAGGACTTTAATTGTGTGAGAGGACTTGGGTTCAAGTCCTATGTATGCTATTTATGTGTTAATTAATTATTATTGTTTTAATAATATGTGTAATTATGTTGTGGAATAATATAATATGTGAATTATATTAGTTAGAAAGAAACATGAATTGGCTTGGTGGTTTAGCATGAATTTGACATTGGCATGGTTGTGGGTTCAAACCTTGGAGAACCCAAATTAAACTTTAGTTTTTGCTATTTTTGGTTTTGAATTGAATATGAAAGGGTAGAGGAAGAAGGTTTTGGTGGGCTGTTATTGTGGTTGCAGAAGGGAGAACGAAAATTGAGTGTTTGTGAGGATTGAGAATGTTGAGAAGAACCAAAGAGAGTCATTGGTGATCAAGGGAGAATTTTCAAAGTTCTAAGCAAAGGAGACCAGGTTAGGGGAGCTTTACGCATTAACTTTATTTTAAATTTGAATGGCATGCTAAATAGGGTAATTTCTTGCGTTGATTAATTTAATTCTGATTGGTATGCTGAATTTGGTATGATTATGTATGATTTGTATATTCCATTTTTTAAAGTTTGTGATTCTGGGAAATTTCCAGAATTAGTCTGGTTGGTGGTGAACTGCCGCCAGACTATCTTTTCCTTGCTAGGCCAATTAGGGTTCCTACATAGGAACCACCTGCCAAAAATAGTGACACATAGTCTGTTTGACCAATTGTGATCAAGCCTTGCCCAGAGTTGACTGGTTGACCAGTCTTGACTTTTTGACAGCCCATTGAAAGACTACCACGTGTCAGGGAAGTCTCTCTCCCCATTAGGGTTTGGTTGCCGTGAGTGGTTCAGGCGAGATTATGGTGGTTGTCGCAATGGCTGCGAAATTGTCGCGGAAGGTGTTATTGGGTATGCGGCTGTCATAGGGGGGAAGTGGCGTCACAGTGGGGCTGGATGATGGAGGAAGAAGGAGGCGCGAGTGTGATGTGGTGGCTGCCATGGAAGCGATGCCGACGGCGCAGGAGTGAACGAGGTCGACACAGTTCTGACATGAGCGCGACGAGGGCGTAAGTGCAGGCGCGAACTTGTGGTGGCTTCCATAGCGAACTCATGGTGGTTTCCATGGCTTTGATGGTGGTGCAAGAACGACGCAGCGGAGCTCGCGTTGGCTGCTGCAGGACTCGTTAGTGCCGCAACAATGGTGGTTGTCGGTGATGTGAATGAAGGAGCACGTATGGAGGACCTCGAGTATGGTGCAGCGATGGTGGCGCGATGTAGGCCCGAGAGTTGCAGAAGATGGAGGTGCGATGGAGACACGAGGAAGAAGACGCAGCGGCTGAAGTCATGACGGCATGGGAGTGGCAGGTTCGAGATGTTGGAGCGCGACGATGTCGACGTTCCGGTGCGAGCGCGACGTGGTAGCTATAGTTCGGCGGGAGCGCGACGGGTGGATGCATTCCAGCGTGAGCTGCGGTGGTTGGACGAGGTTGTGGTGGCAACAGAGGTGGCGACTGCGGAATGGATTGGTGCGGAAGAGAGAGAAGAAGGAGATTAGGGTTAGGGTTTTGGTTGTGTGGAGGAGAGAGAGAGAGTGATGAGGTGGCATGTTTTGATTGGTGATTTGAGTTAGTGGAGGATTGATGATGTGGCAAACTGCGAGTGGCTATTTTATTAAGTGAAGGATTGCCACGTGGCGCAATCTGATGGATTAGATCTTAAGTGACATTAGGGGTGCAACTTAGTAAAAAGGAGGGGTGCAGAGCAGAAATTTAAAGTTAAATTACAGAAGGGGGTGTAAACCTAAAAACAGGGGGTGCAACTAGCTCTAGAAATGGTTTATTTTAGAAATAGATATTCCAATTGGAAAAAGGGGGTGTAAACATGAGAATTGAGGGTGCATTTAGTACCTGAACTATTTCTCTCCAAAATTCCTATTTTGGGACTTAATTTATGAATTAAAATATTCATTATTTACACCCTTGAGGACCTAAATTAAATTACACTTGCATCATTAAACTCAAGAATATCTAATAATAAATTTGATGCAACTAATATCAAATTTGTAAGCGCAAAAATAATATTAAATTCCCCAAAACTTAATTATTGAATGTGAGCCAAGGTTCAACTCATCATACCTTCTAGGCAGTCTGGAAGCGACAGTGCCTGGCGGTACGTGTCCCCCGCCAGACGATTTTTACTGCAGCAATATAGGCGTGATCTATGATGCTTTTGGTGATGCTCAAAGGTGGGATTGCTGATGTTCCTTGAGTTGTGGCTCAGAACGTATCCCTTGAGTTGTGGCTCGGGATAAGGGTTAAGCACGTGGTATTCCTTGAGTTGTGGCTCGGAATAACATCTCTTGAGTTGTGACTCGGGATGGCGGATGACCATGAAGAACCCTTGAGTTGTGGCTCGGGTTGGCGAGTGTTGCCGGTGAGTGTGCTGGTTGTGGCCAGTACGGATGGGTCTAGATAGATTGCCCTCCTCAGTAGTTGGCTGACGAGTTTGGTAGTCTTGGGACGTTGCGAACTATGTTCGCATTTGAGAACTCCACCTGACGTTACGGTGTATGATCCGTAGCAATGGTACCTGCACGTGCTCTGTCGGTTGTGGCCGATAGGTATGGCAGCAAGTCATCTTGAAGTATTCACTAGAAGATGTAGAACACGAATAACCTAGTTGTGGCCAGGTAGTATGAATTTAAAAGATTGAATTCATTTGGGATGAATGTGTGGTCGATATGTATATGTGTTATATATGTGTATGCCATTTTATTTGCTTTATTTGTTAAGCTCACCCTATCTGCTTATGATTGGTGATGATCATGTACGTGGTACACGTGAGCAGATGATGTTGATGCAGGTGGTTCTAGTGGAGCTTAGTTGCGGAGAGGGGATAGCTCGGGAATCTTTTATTTTTATTTTTATTGGTTTTGAAATAAATTGTAAACCCATATGGGTGTCTGTTTTAGAACATTCTGGTTTGAGAAATTTTGGATTTTAATACACTTTATTTATTTAATAAAGTTTAAATTTCCCGCGTTTTGGGAATATCAGTTAATAAATGAAGTTTTATTATTTATTTCTTTATTTTATTATTTAAATTCGTAATATCTGGTCGGGATGTTACAGTTAAGACACTCGACCACTATTGTTCTCCTTCACTACCCTTTCATGCTTCTATGGAATGGTTCGAGTTTGCGTGCTTCTTCTACCAGTCTTCTTCGCTACTTCTTTTGTCAGTCTTCTCCATTGCTTCTTCTCCTTGTCTTCTCCATAGTACAAAAACCCTTCAGTTAGTGTTATATTTTAAGTTTTATTTATTTTAATTTGTATTTTTATTTAAATGTCTTAGTATTAAGTTAGATAGAATATTGATGAACGTTTGGCAAGTGAACCAATCGTTAACGTAGTAATAAAATATCATCCTCTGGGATTGACTTGTTGAATACTAGATTTCTAATTTACGTAATTTTGAGCAATTGTGAATCAATATAATTGCAAGAATGAAATTTATAACAAAAACTTTAATTAATAGAATAACTGTTAGAGGATTGATTTCGTACTTTTTCCTATAGAATTTTACTCCTTTTCAATCGATGCAAGTAATGTAATCATCCACTTAAGTTTACTGAGAGTTGTTTTACCCCTAATCCCTTAGTAGGTAAAATCTATTTATTGAATTCAAACCCCCAATTCCTTAGGTCAGTTTACAAAAATTCAATAAAATCATGAAAAATCAATAATCATCTCTATTGCAAACTAATTAGATATGCCCAATTTCCCAATTGTGACATAATCTAACCTGTCTTGTTTATAATCGTAAACAATCCCCAATTTCCCAATTGTGAAATTGCTCATAAATAAACGATAAAACCATAAACAAAACACTGAGATGAAGAACATTAACAAAACATCAAATGTAAAGAGTAGAACCTATAATCCAAAGTCTTACATCAATCCTCCAATAAAAAGAAATTAGTTCTGCATAATGAAAATGAAAACTCTAAACGGTAGCCAAAAAAATAGACAAAAATAGAGAGGAAGAAGAAGTTTTTTTCCATGAACGCCTCCCTTTTTTCTTAGATAATTTTCTATCTCCTCTAACCGTTTCCCCCTATGTCTCCTCTTTATATTTTCTTTTCGTTTTAAATCTTTGCCAGTCCTTGTAATCTTTAAGTTTCTCGCTAGAAAATCCACAGGCCACCTGTGGAACACTCTATTTTGCACATATCTTCTGAAGCAAACTCCATAGATCGTGGAAAAACCCACCAGGAACTTGTGGAACACACTATTTTGTATCCTCCAATTCGCTGCAAAAAACCACAGGTCGTGGAAAAATCCACCAGGCACCTATGGAACAAACTGTTTTGAAACTCGTATCTTTGAAGCGAAATCCACAAGTCGTGGAAGACTCCACCAGGCACTTACTCCTTTCAGACCAGTTTACACAAACAACGCACCAATCCAAATGTATGATCCGAGACTAGATAATGCATGATGAAATGAGTCCAATAATGCACAAATGAATAAAAATGCCTAAACTAATGCATGAATATACCTATATATTATATGCTCATCAAATTCTCCCAAGCTTAGACTTTTGCTTGTCCTCAAGCATAGAAAATGTAATGAAACAACATAACAAATGCAAACAGAATGAGGAGTTGGTATCTAATCTCAAATCTAAATTCATCCAAAAGTATTCCAGATACACACATTCCACATATGTTGGGTCCCTAAGTGCAATTTAATCAATGAGTAAAGACACAAGACACTAAGAAGGAGAATCTTTGATGTGTTTTTAAAGTTCTCTGCAAAAAGATATCTTCTTAGGTTTCTAGCCTAGAAAACATTTACCTGCTAACTGAGCATGGATCCTCAACTCAAATGCTTTGCACTTACCACACCCAGTCTCAAAAGAGTGTCTCTTTTCCCAGTAACTAACAATCTCAAAGGGATTCCCATTTCACTTTTTATTATTTATTAATTGTACTCTCCTTTTTTTTTTCTTTTCTTTTTTTTTTATGTTGTGAAATTGACATACATTTCTCCAGTAACCAAATGCAGTGAGTGTCACCTTAGAAACCTAAAAAGAACCTCTTTATGTCTATCACTCAAAAATTATCTTCCTTAAATGTCAAGTGTCAAGGCCTCCTCTTGTGTAGTGTGTGAGTTCCCCAACAATATCTAATGTGCTTCCCAAAATATAATTGAATAAACTTAGACTTGAGTTAGATTGATGTGTATGTGATGCAAATGAAATGCAACAACTAACATGCAAGTTACCCTCCCAAGCTTAGATGTTTAAGTTGTCCCCAACATAAATAAAATAATTAAGAATATAAAGGATAGAACTCACAAAACTACTGGTGGTGGAACCGGTGCATTGTTGCCGACGTTGAAAGTAGCTTTGCTTGTGACGTGACGAGGTTGTTGCTGCTTTAAAATTGGAAAAGTCTGCAACCCATGGCAAAGTATTAATAACTACCAGCTTCTCATCTAGAAACACCGCTAAAATAGGTTGAACATCATGGTCATCCTCATTAAACTTCAGTCTTGAAAGGTAATCAATTATCAAATGTTGTTTCCCTTGCTTATCTCAGATTTCCACGTCAAACTCTTGCATTAAGAGAATCGAATGGATTGATCGTGGCTTGACGTCCTTGGATGTCTCTTCACCTCCACCTTCACTCTTGTTTAGGTCTATTCTTCTTGTAGTACTGAACAATGGCTTGAGAAATTCTAGTTGATATGCACAATGTACCACTTCTTCATCACTCACTTCTTCACTCAACTCCTTTGTTTGCATTCTAGATAACAAAGTTCTCTCTAGTGGATTTTTCGTCACATGATTATCCATTTTCTCTAACACAGGAGACTCAATTATTTCAGCCCAAAAATAATCCTTCTTGTCCAGCTTGTGTTTTACTGCTTCATTTATTGAGAATGTGACTTTGTCATCAACTACTCTTAACATCAATTCACCTTGTTGTACATCTATCAATGATCTTCCCGTGGCTAAAAATGACCTTCCCAATATAATTGGGACTTTAACATCTTCTATGTCAAGGAACACAAAATCCACTAGAAAGATAAATTTATCAACCTTTACTAAGACGTCCTTCACTACTCCATAAGGATAAGCCACTAGAGAGTTATCATAGTGGGCTTCACTTCTCCAATACCCAACCTTTTAAAAATGGATAAAGGCATCAAATTGATGCTTGCTCCAAGATCACACAATGCCTTACCACTATATTTCCAATGTCACATGGAATCACAAAGCTTCTTGGATCCTTCAACTTGGGAGGTAACTTTTTTTTAATTATTGCACTACACTCCGCTGTGAGCATTATGGTTTCATCTTCTTGAAGCTTCCTTTTCTTAAACAACAAGTCATTCATAAATCTAGCATAACTTGGCATTTTCTCCAATGCCTCTACAAATGGGATATTAATGTGGAGCTTCTTAAAGACATCAAGAAATCTTCCGAATTGCTTCTCTTGATCTTTCTTCTTCAACCTTTGAGGGAATGGAATAGTAGGAACATATTCTCTCATTTTTCCTTTTTCACTCTCTTCATTTTTTTCTCCCTCATAATTTTTTCGCTCATTTTTTTCACTCTCTTTTACAATATCATCTCCTTGTGCATTTTTCTCACTACTCACATCACTCTTTTTCTCATTTTCTACCAACCTCCCACTCCTCAATTGAATTGCCTTACATTGCTCCTTTGGATTTGGAATGGTGTCACTATAGGGAATGTTCCAAGAGACCTCTCTGAGATTTGTCGTGAAAGTTGACCAATTTGATTCTCCAACTTCCGGATTGAAGCTTCATGATTCTTCAGATTAATCATTGTCTCATTCATGAAATTAGAAGTCTGCTCCACAAATGTTGAGGTTTGCACAGTTAATTTCTCCACAGCACTCTCCAAAGTAGACATCTTGTTTCCTTGGATACTAGATTGTGCTTGATATTTATAAGGAGGCCTTGGTTTATTGGATTGATTTTGTTGTTGACCCATTCCATTCACCTGTGCCTCTTGTTGAGTTACTTGACACTCACCATTTTGATGCATTCCTCCACAAAAATCTCATAGAAGAGATGTTGTATTAACTGCTTTTGCTTGCATATTACCCAACTTTTGCGTCAACTCAATAATTTGTTGTGTTAACAACTTGTTTTGGGCAAGGATAGCATCCAAGGTATTAACCTCCAACACTTTAGCTTTTCTATTTTCTCGGTCAAACTACATATTCACTATATTACTTGCCATTAACTCAAGAGTCTCCAAAGCTTCCTCAGGTGTTTTCAAATTAAATGATCCTCCACTTGTCGCATCCAGAATTGCTTTAAAAGATGGTGCAAGACCATTATAGAATATTTGGACTTGCAACCAATCTGGTAAAGCATGATGTGAACATTTCCTCAATAACTCCTTGTACCTTTCCCAAGCCTCGTACAACGATTCGGTTTCTTGTTACCAAAAGTAGTGATTTCATTCCTCATTCTCGCTGACTTGGATGGAAGAAAGTATTTGGTTACAAATTTTGTAGCCATATCTTCCCATGTAGAAATACTGCCTTGAGGTTGTGTTTGAAGCCACCTTTTAGCTTTATCCCTTAATGAGAAAGGAAAAAGCCTCAAGCGGATTGCATCATCTGAAACTCCATTAATCTTCAAAGTGTCACAAATGGCCAGAAAATTCTTCATATGAGAATTAGGATCCTCTGAACTTGCACCTCCAAATTGATTATGCTAGATGACTTGTAATAGTGCAGGCTTGATTTCAAAATTGTTGGCATGAATAGAAGGTCTCACGATGCTCCCTTGGTAATTATTTGTATTTGGCATCAAGTAGTCAAGCAAAGTCCTCCTCATAGGTTGTTCTTCAGCCATTGTTGATATGTGCTCTTTCTTATCAATTGATGGCCTTGCTTTTCTCTCTTGCTTCTTCTTTCTTGTGATACTCCTATTGTGTCTAGCAGTACAGTCAATTTATGGTATAAAATGCAAGATTTTTTCTACAACTGTACCTCGCATAAACAACTTAAAGACACAATATTCTAACAACAAAAATCACGTGAAAACAAATTAACAACAAACAAGATAATTAAAACAGAAAAAACAAAAAACCAAAAACACAAACAATTTTAACTACCTAAAAATTAAAACTCGAATCTCAAGCAAATTAGATCACTAATATCAACAGAAAAATCAATCTCCAGCAATAGCGCAAAAAACTTGATGAACGTTTGGCAAGTGAACTAATTTTTAACGTAGTAATAAAATATCATCCTCTGGGATTGACTTGTTGAATACTAGATTCCTAATTTACGTAATTTTGAGCAAATGCGAATCAATATAATTGCAAGCATGAAATTTATAACAAAAAACTTTAATCAATAGAAGAATCATTAGAGGATTGATTTCGTACTTTTTCCTATAGAATTCTACTCCTTTTCAATCGATGCAAGTAATATAATCATCCACTTGAGTTTATTGAGAGCTGTTTACCCCTAATCCCATAGTAGGTAAAATCTATTTATTGAATTCGAACCCCCAATTCCTTAGGTCAGTTTACAAAAATTCAATAAAATCATGAAAAATCAATAATCATCTCTATTGCAAACTAATTAGATATGCCTAATTTCCCAATTGTGACATAATCTAACTTAACTTGTTTATAATCGCAAACAATCCCCTATTTCCCAATTGTGAAATTGCTCATAAATAAAGGATAAAACCATAAATATAGCACTAAGATGAAGAACATTAACAAAACATCAAATATAAAGAGTAGAACCTATAATCCAAAGTCTTACATGTTAGGAATCCAAGTGTGAGTCTAAGTCCCACATTGACTAGAATTGAGAAAGTAGAGCACTATATAAGAATAAAGACCCGTAAACCCATTGCCTTAAGGTTTTGGGTTGAGAGTGGTGTCAGTGCCTTATATGGTTGGGCTCAGATCTCATTGGTGTTGTATGTCCCTAGTGAAAGCCCCTCTGTAAACCTAACAAGTGGTATTAGAGCCATTTTTCTTAGTATGCTCTGTGGTTGCAGCATTGTCTGATCTTCCACATTAGAAAGGATTTGGTTTCTATTTTTCTTCTTGGGAATCTCAGTTTAGAGAAGTAGTGGGAGCTTTGGTTAAAAGCCGCAGCAGGAGCTTTGGTCAAAAGCCGTAGCAGGAGCTTTGGTCAAAAGCTGTAGCAGGAGCTTTGGTCAAAGACAACAGGAGCTTTGGCCAAAGGCAGCAGGAGCTTTGGTCAAAGGCAACAAGAGCTTTGGTCAAAAGTAGCAAGAGCAATGGCATTGGAAGAAGGGAAGGTGGGGATTGAGAAGTTTGATGGTAGTGACTTCGGGTTCTGGAAGATGCAGATAGAGGACTACCTGTATCAGAAGAAGTTGTATCTACCCTTAACAAGGCAGAATCCAACCGACATGGAGCAGTCAGAATGGGATTTGTTAGATCGGCAGACACTCGGTGTGATCCGGTTGACATTAGCCAAGAATGTTGCGTTCAACATCATGAACGAGAACACAACCGTAGATTTGATGAAGGCATTGTCAAATATGTATGAGAAGCCATCTGCAGCCAATAAAGTGTATTTGATTCGCAGGCTAGTCAACCTAAAAATGGGTGAAGGTAACTCGATTACTAATCATATTAGTGAATTCAATACAATTATTGCGCAGTTGACATCAGTGCAGATAACATTTGATGATGAGGTGAAAGCATTAATTTTATTATCATCTCTTCCGGAAAGTTGGAGTGCAACTGTTACTGCAGTTAGTAATTCTGCAAGTAATAGTAAGTTGAAGCTTGATAACATCCGTGACTTGATCTTAAGCGAAGATGTTCGCAGGAAAAGTTCAGGGGAATCTTCCAGTTCTAGTTCCGGTTCAGCATTGAGTACTGAAACTAGAGGAAGAAGTAGCCAGAAAGGTCGTAATCAAGGCCGAGGCAGATCAAAGTCTAGAGAGAAATCAAAACCAAAATTCCGGAATGATATCACTTGTTGGAATTGTCAGAAAAGGGGTCACTTTACAAATCAATGTAGGGCTCCAAGGAAGAACAACAACAACAAGAGGCAAGATAGTGATCAATCAGCAAATGCAGCAACTGATGAAATTGAAGATGCACTATTATGTAGTCTAGATTGTTCTATTGATTCATGGATTATGGACTCAGGTGCGTCATTTCATACTACACCTTCTTTAGAACTATTATCTAACTATGTTCCAGGAAAGTTTGGGAAGGTCTACCTTGCAGATGGGAAATCTCTTGATATTATAGGAAGAGGTGATATCAATATCAGAACCTCTAATGGAAGTGTGTGGACTTTGAAGAATGTCAGACATATTCCAGCCTTAAAGAGAAACTTAATATCTATAGGGCAGTTGGATGATGAGGGGCATTACACCACCTTTGGAGATGGACACTGGAAAGTAATGAAAGGTAATCTTGTTGTTGCTCGTGGGAAGAAGCAAGGATCTCTTTACATGATTGCAGATGAGGATATGATATCAGTTGCAGAAGTTGGCAACAGTTCCTCTTTGTGGCATCAGAGACTTGGGCATATGAGTGAGAAAGGAATGAAGCTCATGGTCTCTAAAGGTAAAATACCTAACTTGAAGCATGTTGACGTTGGACCTTGCGAACATTGTATCTTTGGAAAGCAGAAAAAGGTTAGCTTCTCCAAAACAAGTAAGTCGTCTAAAGTTGAAAGACTAGCACTAG
>Ga0214542_1004625_pt1 | contig 27089 bp, 17 predicted proteins | sample CNSS1metaG_FD_160096 | JGI IMG/M metagenome (GOLD analysis project Ga0214542, IMG submission 160096) | Root nodule microbial communities from cowpea collected in UCLA plant growth center, Los Angeles, California, USA - CNSS1 | ecosystem: Host-associated > Plants > Roots > Nodule | place: USA...
AAATATATATATATATATATATATATATATATATATATATATATATATATATATATATATATATAATATTAAAAAATTATGCATTCATTATTTTTAAAAGTTGTTAAAAATGAATAGTCAAATAATACTACTAATAATAAAAATATGAATAATCTAATAATAATTATTAGAGAATAATCGTACTAAGAAATGTATATGAATATGTTCCTGTAGAGAACAAATAAGAGGTCAGGCACAAGCGTCACCTTACCATGTAGTCCGCTATCTCTTCAGTTGGCCTCTTCCTGGTCGATACATGTCAACTTGAACCCAGGAAGGGTTACCTGCAGAAGAATCTCCGAAGCTCAAGTAAGTCAAAGCTCTCAGAGAGTCAAATCAGTGATTAATGAATGCGTACCTTTAAATGATGGGGTCCACGTGTAAGGCTCACAAGAATGGAACTCACCAACATGAGAAGCGTTCAAATGGTCCTAACGTTATCCTTCACCTCAATGTTTTCAACATCATCGTTGACTCGTAGGTAAAATGTGCATGTGTTCTTTTGAAATCTCCAAGGGTGATTCACCTTAAACAGGTTAACATGCCAACCTGATTAACATGTGGGACAAACACTTTCGAACATGTAATAAAGTGCTACCCTCTATAAATCTAAATGACTAGCGTGATCTTTATAATCTTTAACTATATATGCATTTATTAATGTCATTATTCCTACATTTCCAACACAATTCTCCTGGGAGGAACTCAAAGAAAATTAGTAAACCTGGATGGAGTGAAACGTAAACCTAAGTGAAAGGAACATATGAAAGCTTATTAGCTGCAAGATTGGCACACTAGTTTTACCAAATTATTAAAGCTATAGATGCTAACTCGGCCAATGCCAAAATAGAAGATGTGACGTTGTTAGAGAATGGGCTTGGATCCCAACAAGATGAAGAAAAAGATTGAACAAAAACACATGTACATTTTGTTGGCAAAGAAGAGGATGATTTGAGATCATTCTTCAAGAGTAAAAGTTTGATGATAATAAAAGCAAGTCCAAAGAGATGGCAAAAGATATTGGAAAGACTATTCTATTAATGTATTTGATTAAATCTTTGAAATAAGTCATATATTAGTGAACAATTTGTATGTAGGACTTAGCTTAGAGAGTCATAATAGTAACTTCTGATATAATCGATTATCTTAAGTGATAATCGATTATCACAGACAGTTGTAACTTGAATTTTTAGATTCGTGACCTAATTTTCAAAAGTTTATATATGTTTGTGCTAAACATATTTCAAAAAATAACCTTTTCGTCAATAAGAAATTTAGTGTTGTGCTTGCAAAGAAACTTTATGTATGTTTGAAAAATCTAGTGTGGGTATTGTAAGACTTGGAAAAAACTTAGAGCAAATAGGTGAAGATATAAAGAAAAGTTGTTGATTTTTTAAGGAAAACTTTTGTTGGGGTAGTGATCACTTGGGCAAAAAAAGAGAAACACATGGAAAAAAATTGATTGATTTAAGTTGTTGTTATAATTATATCATCTGGAATATATGTGTTTATAAATTTGTGGTGTGCACATTATTATCATGAGAAAATGTGTAACTTAGTGGTTGGTGTATGCATTTGGCTTAATTAGATGCATGGGTTTGAACCTTGGTGGCATGGGAAAGAGGTAGTTTTGATTTTCCCTTGGAAAACGATCTTTTGACAAAGAAATAATTGATAAAACATGAAAAAGTGACGTGTCTGATTTTTATTTAATGTTTTATTTAAAAAATAAAATCCATGTGTGATTGTAAAGGAAACTCTATCTTTATTGAACCCGAACAAAAAAGCCTTCCATTATGCTTAACGAAAAATCCTTCCTCGCAACAAAACCAAAACCCCTTCCTCACGCCTAAACCAAAAACCTTTCTCGCACGTCGTGACCTCTCAAGGTATGTTGCTCGAAATCCAAATACTGGAGCGTTCTTTCGTTCGTTTTTTCCCGCCTGCCCGAGCTTTGTTGCTGGTGTCAAGGGTGGTCGTCCATAGTTGTGCAAAACAAAACAATATTTAGGGTTAGTATCTCTCTTTCAATTTAAACTATATTCCTCCACGATTTCTCCCCCAAATTTACAAACCCCATTTTTTCCACTGGTTTGTTCACTGAAATGGTGATTATGGTTCATTTCTCCACGATTTCTCCCACAAATTTACAAACCACATCCCCAAATTTACGAACCCCATATTTGATCAATTTTTTGTTCGCTGAAATGTTGATTATAGTTCATTTGTGATAATTATTTTTTTTTCCATTTTGGACTCTTTGCTTCCAAGTTGTGACTTGCGTGTCGTGGACGACGAATGTGTTTGCTTCATTGGGTGGGTTTTGTTCTTGGAGGGTTGGTTCCATTTGACTGTGGAGGTTGAGTGTCGTAGTTTCGCAAAAAATGATTTTGAGTTATTTTTATTTTCATTTGTCTTTAGGATTTTATTTAGGAATTCCCTATTTTTTTTAAATGCATTGTTATGTCGTAGTTACACATTTTTGCAACGGTTAAATATGTTAAATGTATGTAGATGTATGTACACATACTTGTTGGATAAAAGTGGTGGATTTTGTCATAAGTCAAAGTTTCAATAAGAATTTGGTATTTTTTAATTAAGTTCCTCTATTTTTGTAGTTGTTAGATGGTTGTTTCATTACATGCACTAATGTTGTTGTCTTACTTTGAAAATGTATGCAGGTTGTTTTTTATATGTAGTTGTCTCACCAAAAGAGCTTGGTTATGTACTTGTGAGAGAACTTTTCAAGCCTTCGGTGGTGGCTATGTTGAGAAGGGAGACGTGGGAGACAAGGATGAATTAAAGCTTGCAACAAGAACAGGACATTGATGAACTTGAAACATAATTGAATGAATTGAAAAGACTTATTCATGAAACGTAGGGTGAATGAAATGAGGGATCTAGAGGGCCTTCCCATGAAATTTGTGACTATGTTGATGACATAATTGGTGATGATGCTGCGGATGATAATGCTTGTTGCGATGCTCAGTCCATTTTTCCCATTTTTGGTAAAATATGGATGATGCCTAAGAAGGTCAAAAAGCAGCAAAGCTTGATAATGAAGACACAAATGATAGTGAAGAAAACAATATGTAAGTTTGAATGAAGCATAAACCATAATTACGTTTGAAGAGTGCGGCAATTCGAACTTCATTTGCCTTATATTAGAGAAGGAAGTTCCGTAAATAGATGTTTATACTTGTTTATTTGAAATTTCTTGAGATAAAATAGTTGAACTTTTTTATTAGTAAGAGATCAAAATGTTTGTTATGAAAAAATCAGTTAAATTGTTGCTACATTATTATGTTGAAGAAGTTAATATGTATAAGAAAGTTACTTTTGTGTTCATCAAATTAGTCTAATTTATCAGGTTTGATGTGTCCCAAATTTGTACAATAGTGTGTTCGAAAATACTTATTGTGTTTAACATTTAAGTAGTCAGTGTTTTCCACTTAAACCTGCAACATTTATTTGAACAATTTATTTTTTGCACTATATGCGCAGGACACACCCTTGTGACACACAATAACCAAAGATTTTTGGATAAGAAAGGTCGTCATGTATCCTTGGTGAAATGAAGTTCCAAATGAAATTGGCACCTCTCTACATAAATTACCTACTGCATTTGTCATTTAAGTAGTCAGTGTTTACCATTTAAACCTGGAACCTTTTTCTGAACAATTTATTTTGGAACATTATGTGCATGCCACAACTTGGTGAGACCAAATTCTTGTGTTTTTTTGATAAGAAAGGTTGCCATGTGGGCCTTATTAAAATTAATTTCAAATCAAATGGCCACCGTTATGTGGGAAACATGTTGTGCAAAATCTCCTATTGTGTTTGCCATTTAAGTAATCAGTCTTTGTCATTTAAACCTCCAACCTTTTTTTTTGAACAATTTATTTTGAAACATTATGTGCATGCAACAGGCTGGTGAGACCAAATTCTAGTCATTTTTTTGATAAGAAAGGTCTACATGTGGCCTCGGTTAAATGGAGTTCCAAATCAAATGGCCACCTCTACGTGAGAAATATGTTGTGCAAAATCACCTACCATGTTTGCCATTTAAGTACTCACTATTTGCCATTGAAATCTGCAACATGACTTTTATCAATTTTTCTTTTCAACATTATGTGGATGCTACAGCCTGGTGGGACCCAATACCCAATGATTATTGGATAAGAAATTTCCCCATGTCGCCTTGTTTAAATGAAGTTCCAAATCAAAAGGGCACCTTTATATGACAAACATGTTGTGCAACATCACTTAACGTGTTTACCACTTAAGTGGTCAATGTTTGCCACTTAAACCTCCAACATCTTTTTATTATGCAATACTTTTTTCTTAACATTTTGAGCAGGCCACAACCTGCTGAGACCCAATTACACATTGATTAATTCAAAACAAAGGTTTAGTTGTTGCATTGGTGAAATGGATTTCCAAATGAAATGGCTAGCTTTAAGTGGGATACCTTTTGTCCAAAATTACTTAGTGCGTTTACCACTTAAGTAGTCAAGGTGTGCCATTTATACCTCTAACATGTTTTTGTTAAACAATACATTTTTCTCACATTATGTGCAGGCCACACCCTACTAAGACCCAATTACACATTGATTTATTGAAGAGAAATGTGGAGTTGTTGTGTTGGTGAAATGGATTTCCAAATCAAGTGGCCAGCTCTAAGTGGAATACCTTTTATCAAAAATTACTTAACTGTGTTTACCACTAAAGTAGTAATTGTTTTCCACTTAAACCTCATACATGTTTTTGTTTACCAATACTTATTTTTTCATATTATATGGAGGCCACAACTTGTTGAGACCTAATTACGCACTGATATATTGAAAAGAAACGTGCAGTTGTTGTATTGGTGAAATGGATTTCCAAATCAAATGGTTAGCTCTAAGTGGGATACCTTTTGTCTGATGTTACTTACTACATTTGTCATTTAAGTAGTCATTATTTTCAACTCAAACCTCAAACATGTTTTTCTACAATCTTATTTTTGCACATTATGTCCATGCGACAGCCTACTGAGCCTCAATACCCTGTCATGTTTGGATAAGGAAGGTGGCCATTAGGCCTTGCTCAAATGGCGTTCCAAATGAAATGGCCTCATTTATGTGGCAAACATGTTGTTCAAAATCACTTATAGCGACCTCCTTTAATGTTCAACACCAAGGATGGCTAACAACATAGATAAAAATAAAGGCGACAAACTGCAATCTGCCAAAACCAAGTTGCAAAATGAAACACAACCAACAAAAATAAAGGTTGAAGCCACCACTTCCTTCAATGAAGGTTGTGGAAGACACATATGCCTTTGCAGAACTCAACGAAGAAGAAGGTAAAACCACTAAACTTAAATGAAGAACAAAAAACACCCAAAAGAATACTCAAGAGTGGTGGGACGAGGCTCCGACAATAATGAAGAAAAGGATGTTTGAATGGAACGAAAATGAAAAGTAACTGCGAGCCTTTCAATTATTGGAGCCCTCTCCTCTCTCTCTCTCTCTCTCCATGTATTATAGGTCCATTAATTCAAACTTCAAAAATTAAAAAATAAATGGGTGCCACGTCAGTTTGTCAATTTGTTAAAGTATCGTTTTCGTTTTCCCTTTTATCTTTGTTTTTCTCCGTCTTATTAGTAAGTCACATGGATTTTATTTTTAGTTCGTTCTCTTTCCAATGCACCAAGGGCATGTGACAACATTCTTATGCTGTTATTTGTTTTCTGAAAGGAAAATGATATAGTAAAACACAACATTCTTATGCTCTCACAACCATGCGTGGCACTGCTTTGTTAATTTTTTTTCATTTTAAATGAAATTTCACATTTGCACTATTTGAAAGGCATAAAGGGTTTGAAAGGCAGAGAGGGTTTGGAGATCCATAAACAAAGCGTGAAGCTAAAACCCTTCTTCAACTGCGTTTGTTTCCTTGAACGGGTCTTCTTCTTCAACCTCACGTAAACTTCTTTAATCGCGAATGTTCCTCTTCAACTAGTGATCTTCTTCTTGAACCTGTGTTGTTCTTCTTCAAGCCCTATTATTCTAAAAACCCTTATTCTTCTAATTTACCTTGTCCTTGTTCTTTGTCGCAACGGTGTGGGTTTACCGATTGGACCAAAGCTTAGTTGGTTCGCCCTCCATATCCATTGTCGTTGAAAGGAGCCATTGTCAAAGTGAGCCAACCTGACTCACACAAGTTGGCTCACTACAAGTCAGGTCAAAAAATGAGTGAGCCCAACCCGGTTCACTTCAAGATGAGCCAGATTTTTTACAATTCGGCTGAACCCACCATGGGTTGGTGGATTAAGGGGGTTAGCTTACCAAACCGCATAAAAAATTAAAATTTTATTTATTTTTTATTTTTAAATATTTCAATATTTAAATAATTTTTTAAGTAATGTATGAGATGATAATTACAATAAAACCAAGTACCGATGTGTCTCCATCTTGCTCACTACCAATATTTAATGAATTGTTTCTAACAAAGTGTTCATACATGTCCAAGATAACAAGGCTAATACTAGGAAATTTCTATCATGGTATTCAACAAAACATAAATTAAAATAGTACACATCTTTATCATGCTAATTCAGAAAATTTGGTTTATAACACGGTTGTTTCAATCTTGTCATCCTTCAATTGCTTTATCTCCCTTTGCCACTCTTCTATCATGTGCAGTTCTCAAAATGGATGGTGTCCTACATGAATTGCAAGAAATAAAATCTTCCCCCACATTGCTTAATGGTTTATAAAAGGCAAAGCATTAAATTTCAAATTTGACAACTGCTAAATGACTGCAAAAAGCATGATAAAATAAGAACAAGATTTCCCCAACATGATACACCAAAATCATCTATGCGTAATTTCAGCAACATCACAAGGAAACTGGTGCTACTCCAAATTTTCACACCTAACAGATTTTCTAACATTATGTAGTTCTGTTTTAAACAAAGGAACCTCTTTAATGTACATAGTCATGAGTTATATAGTTTTGCCAAGTTCTGCACGTGAAGCAATGGCTCGCATTAATTTTCTTATTAAAGAAGCCAATGGCCTACATTTGCTTCCTTTTTATTTATACTTTCATTTCATGTCATCATCAAGTTTTAAATGCAAAACCAAAAGTTGTGTTGGGTACACTGGATACATATTACATGAAACAAATTCTAACGCACCAATAACTCACATTTTCCTAGAGTTTGAAAAAGGGACCTCTATATGCATTACTATTTTCCGACTCAGTAATCTCATTTGCAACTTAGTAATCTAACGCACCAACAACTCACATGCATATTAAATTCTGAAAAATAGTATAAAATACAAAATACCAGAGACAATATGCAGAAGACTAAAAGTTTTTGTTTCCTTACCTAGAAGTACTTCACATGAGGTGCATTAGAGTCATGGATTGAAAAATCTAGAATAATTTCCTCTTCCTTTTGAGCATCTTCATTATCTTCATCTTCAAAATTAAGAAGAAATTATTAGGAAATAATATAATTTCGAATTAGAGGTGTGATGTAAAGAAAAGAGTGAAAAAATACATTACCAATATTTTCAAAAGCATGTAACCAATTTTGAGTTCAAATTAGTGCTTGAACATTGTTAGGAAGAAGATTAAATCGATACTTGTTAAGAATGTGACCACCAATGCTAAAGGCATACTCACTGGCAACAGTTGTTATTGGAATACTTGACACCCCGCATGCTAGTCTACATAGATTTGGATAGCGTTCTTCACAATCCCTCTAATAGCTCAAAACATCTAACTTTGGAAAATACTTTGGCTTAACTAGTTTTTCAGTTAGATACATATCCAACTCAGACTTGGCAATTACATTCACATTTTTGGCTTACGTAATTGATATATTCCTATAAATCTGATGTCAAAAAAATTCGGTTATGACAATGATACATTTCATGCTTTAATTTCTCCTTCATTTCAACATGAAATTTCCAGAAATCAGAAATAGTTGTATTCCTACTCACATGCTTTACATCAGGATTCAAATATGAAAGCAATTCTCTTATCCATTTATATTCAAGAAACTTAAATGGCAAACCATATTTGACAATAGCCATTGTCATAATCTCTCTAAAATGCTTGTGATCAAGTTCCCTACTCCTTAACTTTTCGATATTATCAATTATCATCACCCCTACATCTTTATATTTTGGGCTAACATTGTATTTTTTTAAATGACGCAACAATGTCGAAGTGCCTATTTTGGTACCACCAATTACATATTCTTGCCCACATGCATTACATTTGGCCTTCTCTTTACCATCTTTTACTCCAACTTTAGAAAAATATTTCCAAACCTTAAAGGTAGTCGTCTTAGCTTTCTTAGTTCCTTTTTGAACTTCATTGTCTTCATTGTTTATAGAGGGTGGTTCTTGTGGCTCATTAGCATTTTGATTATGTATATTATCATCAACAATAACATTCACATTCACACTTCGATTAATAGTTTCAGATTCCATGTTTACACATTAACTTGTGAAAAAAATAGTGTGAAAAACTTACTAAAAACAATCATCAACACATGAACAAACCTAACCAAAAAGATGAGATGAGTGAACAACTAACCTGTTTACAGTAGAAAATGATTGCAGCAAGCAGATAATGATTGTAGAGGAGGAAAACACCAAAAAAGCACCTCATCATCGTAGACCAGCGCATAACACTAATAAATGGCCACCAACATCGAGTCTAGCAACGTCGCCATAGACCACTCAGACCACCGACAAGCACGCACGTCACAAACCAGACGATCGTCAACACCTAAGCCGCAGACCACCGAATGGGCACCAACGTCGACCACCGTTGCCACAGACGACAAATAACCACCACGCCTCAAACAAACAACGAACAACCACCACACCTCAAACAAACGACGAACGACCACCACGCCTTAGACCAGATTACCACCACCAAATGATGGCACCACCATGACCGTGAATCAAAGGCAAGGGAACAGAACTTAGTGATTTTTTATTTGTCCCGCTCTGGGAGTGTAACTTCAAGAAGAGGATTATAATGGTTAGGGATTTTCTATTCTAATTTAGGGATTGCAATTTTGTAAAACTTAATATTAAAATAATTAATTTTATTAAGTTAAGTGGGTTGGTGGGTCAGCTCACTTAAATTCGGCTCGAACCCGCATAGCCTGTGGTAAGTGAGCTCAACCTGTTTTGACCCATAACCACAAAAAATCTTATTTTTTCAACCCAGCCCGACCGAGTTGGCTCACGAGTTCGAGCTCACTTTGACATTTCTAGTGGTGACAGTAGTGGCAATAGTTGATGGCTTTCATCTTCGTTGATGCTAACCGGGGTCGCTTATTTGAAAGCTTCTTAGTGGTAAGTTATATTTAAGTTGTTGTCTTGTTATTTTGGTTAGAGTTTTGTTTCTTTCATCTTATTTTGTTTGTTTTTGGCCATTTTGTGGATTTTTTTATATCTCATTATGACATTGTGTGTAGAAAACATGTTTTCTGACCGCATTATGTTTTTAGTGTTTGCATAACGTGTGCATACTTGACTTCATTACTTTTCCTTGAAATGGCTGGGAAACGAAAATGCAATTCATTAGTGCAAAAGTTGGAGAAGCCCGTAAGTGAAAGGTCTGTAATGTTAGCTTTCATATTTCTTTATTTAATCCACTGTTAGTATTATGTGCTTACTGAAGAGTTAATAATTGTAAACCCATGATTTATGATTTGTACATTATATATTCATATTAATTGTAGTTGAGCAGGGATGATTTTTAGTGGTTGGCTTATTGAGTAAATTGTAAGCCCATAAATGTGCTTACTTATGACTTAAAAACTGCTAACACATGATCTAAGATTTGCACATTAGATATACATGTTAATTATAGTTGAGCATGGATGAATTTCAGTTGTTGGCTTGTGTAGTAAACTATAAAATTATGTGTTTACTTGAGTTAAGAATTGTCAACCCATAGTCTATGATTTGCACATTAGATATCCATGTGAGGTTATTTGTTGTCCTTAATTTTTTGTATAAGTTATATGCATATACAGCTGATACAATACATGTTATTTTTTCATTTAAGTTTGTTGATGTCATACTCTTCATTTGAGTGATTGAAATGTACATACTCTTCATTTATCTAATTGAAATGCACAGTTTAGTAGCCTTATAATATTCATTTGGTTTACTATAACGAGTGATTTTAGTAAAGATAGTGATTGCAGTGGTGACACCTAGGCTGATAGGAATATATATTTCTTAAGGTGTTCTGCAATAGAGCACATAAACACTCCCTGGTCAGGAGTTCAATGCACGAGGTTTATGTCATTACTAATTTCCTTACACAACAATGCAAATACACGAATGTTTGGAAGTGGAGAAATTTTAAGCTACATTACACTATTTGACTTTGATTTAATTAAAATGACATGAAATATTCACGACAAAACAAGATGTGAGGTTAACGCAATCCTTCATTTTGGAAAGTATTTTGTACACCATGGCATATACAAACAAGATGTTTGCTTCTTTTGTTCCTGTTTGGGAATGACATGGTTAGTCAAAGAGTCCATTACAGTAGTGAAGTTAATTCCCTCACTATTTTGACATGTTTATGTAAATCTTCTTTCAAATTTTCAGTTATGTGAGTTTTTAGTTCACGTTAAATACAATATTATAAGCATATTAAAATGTGAATTTTCTGGATTGGTATGTTTATTGAGACTCAAAGACCTGAGCAATAATTCATCTATTAACACTCAGTTGGACATAAATAAGCCATAGACTCCATATTATGCTGTGATTTTTAACTGAAATCAATCTTGTGTGATTTTTAAATTTACAAAAGGAAAATTACTGCACTTATTTAGGCTTAAATTCACATAAATAAGGAAAGGACTCCAACACTGTTGTTTAAATTGTTGGCAACTTTGCCTAACTTCAGTAAGTGAAAAGTTATAATGTGAGTTACCACTTATTAGCCTTGTGTTTGACACTTGATTCAAAAAATGGAATAAATTGTTTGTTTATCATGAGGACGAGTACTTCATTCTTTAACGAAAATAGAAATTTATCACAAACCATTTAATTGATCACTTAAATTAACATTCAATTATCTACATAAACCATATTTTGAACAAGTGATATTTTTAACAATAATAAGTTATATTATAAGTAATTGATTGTCTTATCAATATTATCAAACTCAAGATTTTATGTGAACTTGTGAGAGCTTCATAAACTCAAATTGTAAAATCGAATCTTAAACTTGTAAGAGTTTATTTTGCACACAAAAAAAATTATTAAGAATAATTGAAGGATTTTTCAGAATGCACATGAATCAAATTAAACATTATGTTTAGTTCTTTATAAAATAAAGAGAGGGAGATAGAGACAAAAGAAAGAGACACAATGTGATAATAAGATATGCTTATGTTATTAATGGAGGTTTTGTATTCTACAACAACATTGATGACCATTTGTGCAGTGGCCACCAAGAGGATAGGAATTACTCATGCACTCTTTGTTACAAGCTTCATTATCATAACATTTGCTCGGGAATTCAGGGGGGCAAAACACCCATCTTTGTCCATCAGTGTTCACATTCATCGCAATGTCCCTACCTGAACACACAACCAAACCAATGCACATCATTCCCAAGAAAACCATGTTAATCCTTACATTCATCATCTCCAAACCTATTCTCCTACTATCCTCTCTCCTTTTCTTCTTTACCTCTCAAAACTAAACAATCTTGGATGGATTACCACCACTCTTCCACTCTACTTAAACACCACACATTGATAATCCTACTTGATGCTCACTTTCATTTTTGGAAGTTAACTCTTTTACATTAAATGTTTATTTAAAGAAAAAATTAATATAGCTCTATTAAATTAATTATAAGTTTATATTTGGGAATAAAATTTAATTAGATTATTGTTAGTGTATGTTAATTTTTATTGGTAGTAAAAATGATAATTAATGGGTTAAAGTATTTTTTTTTTAGTAAATTATACTTTTGTTTACAAGAAAGAGAATGATTAGCTATCTTTATTCTCTTATAATCAATCTAGATTTTATTTTCTTCTTTTATCTCTCTGTGACTTCTCTTACCTCTCCTTACTTTATTTTCTTCTAATAGTCCTTTTTCTAGGGTTTTGGTACATTACATCCCTTAAATGTCTTGAATCTCAGGTTGCATGTGTGTACCATTTTTTTCATCCTCATTTATGGTTAGTATGTTTTTTCTTTCTATTTGTGTTATTGTTAATTTTATTTTGTTTTGAATTTGTATTAGAATTAGAAATATGTTTCTTTTGCCTAGTTTTGTTTTTCGGTACTTTTAGATTTACGGGTTTTGAGAGTTTTTTTCTTTGCATATATCTTGAGGAGAAACTTATTTTTTTTTACAAAACTATTAATTAGATTATGGTTTAGTCTCTTGGTGGATAGTAGATAAATTGGAGCATAATTCAAAGTTGAGTTTTTTGTAGAATGACAAAGTTTAGGAAGAAAAAAAATTCTTACTATCGAGTTTAGAAGAGCAATTTTTTTCTAATTACTTTTATTAATGGTTAATCTTAAAATAAACAACTTTGCAAGTTTGTGGAAAAATTGAGACTAAAGAACGAAAAAGAGACTTGAGACTTCAAGATACTGCAAGTCTACTGTCGAGTTTATTTTCTTGACACCAAGAACCATGTTTTATTGTTTTAATTCATTTGTTTTATATATTTATCTTTAGTAGTGTTTTATATATTATCATTTTTTATTTAATATAAAAATATATAGACATGTCAACTAGAAAATTTGAATCAGACTATTCAAAAATTCAAAAGAAAAGAAGAATTGAGACTTTAATTGCATAATAAAAAGGAGCTATGAACAAAAAAAAAAGCAAATGTCTTGTGTATTACGGTGTGTAGATATTTCATTTTTGAAAGATAGATGCTTAAGCCTTGAAAAATCTTTAAAACATGATAATTTGTTGGATATTGATGGATTTGATTTAATTTCAAAATTAAATATCTAAAGGGAAATTATAGGGTTGAAAAATGATAAACCAATTGACATTCTCAATTGTATAAAAAGAATAAATTCTTTTCCAAATGCATATATAACGTATAGAATAATGTTAACAATTCTAGTGTTAGTTGTTTCAGCTGAAAGAAGTTTCTCAAAGCTAAAGATAATAAAAATTTATTTAAGATCAACAATGTCTCAAGAAAGCTTAAACGGATTAGTCATATTATCTATTGAAAAAGAAATTTTAAATGAAATTAATTATCACAATTTAATAAATAATTTTGCATAAAAAAAACTCAAAAAATAATTTTTAAATAAAAGGCATCATTTTTTAAGTTTGTTTTAGGCCTCTCAAACCGTTGAGAGCCGCCCCTGGTCACCACCAATGATGAGACTGTTTTTGTTGACAAACATGTTTGTAATGAAAACAATAATGGTCACTTGTTCATTTACATTAATTACTATACAATTTGGTATTAACAATAACTTCACATTTCTTAACTTATAGAAACAAGTAATTAAGATGATGGAGCAATTAAATAGTCATGTCACATATATAACTGAAAATAATTAATGAAAAATATTAATTTATTTTAATAACAATTAAATAAAACAATTAATGAAAAATATTAATTATTATTTGTTATTAATTTAACATACATAATTTCTTTTATATTACATTATTTTGTAGTGTATTCCTTTTTCTTTCTAAATATGCGATTACGATTAAGAAATATGGGTTACGATTAAGAAATTTAGGTTATTATAATAATTTATTATTATTGCTATTATTATATTATTCTTTTAATCATAATAAACATTATTTTAAAGACCAATAATTTTTAGCTTATAAATGAGTATGTGTAGGGATCAATGTGTCTCTAAAATTGGTTGTTTATTACACCCAATATTGATTTTAGCAGGGGTTTTATTTTGGCGTTTCCAAGGTTTTAACCACCGCTAAGTACATTATTCAGGATTTGACTTTTCCTGGGTAAACCCTCATCACTAACAGATTACCAGTAGTTTTGAGTAACTCATGGTAGAGCAGAACTTCCCTGTAATTTCATAACCCCTGTAAATTACTAAGGGTTTCATAACTCCCGTAAATTACATGGGGTTAAACCTCTACTACTTCCCAGGGGTTTCAAACCCCCGTTACTTCCTAGGGTTTTCAAACTTCTACTATGTCCCAGGGGTTTTAAACCCCTACTACATGAGTCATCATTTTAAGTTCTTTTTCTTAGAGTTTCAAACCCCCGTTAATTTCATTAGTTGTTTTTTTTATTGCACATAAATTGATTTTTTTCAATGAAAATAAATACATGAGACAATGAAAAAGACAAAAGACAAATATTCTAAAATGATTGTATTATACTGAATATAACATTCATTAAATTAAAGGAAAGAAGTACATAGTTTAAAACTTGAAGGTAAAATTTGTAAAACAACACAATTTAGGTGAAAAGATTGAGATTCCCATCCATGTTAGTTTAAATGTACCACAAAACTAACTTAAATACTTCATGCATTGTTACCATCTACTTTGTGGAGAGTCACTAATATACATACACTATTCTAACCTATGATTAAACAATCAATTTTTCCATAGTTATTCTAGTACAATATAGAAATGGAAATTCTAAAAATGAAACAAACAAAATATAGGAGTGGTATAATATAAGTTTAGCATTGGGAAAGTTGAGGTGAGCACAAGATCTATACATTGCCCTTACTGCTTCATCATATGCAAGGGCAACTCTAATGGCAGTGGGAAAATTACATAACTGGAGCATGTTCCCTCTGTTCGGCTCTCTAATTTCAGCAACCCACTTTCCACAAGTCCTCTGCCTGACAACTTTTCGAACTGGTTTACCCACATTATTACAAGAATCAAGTTTATCATTATATTGTTTCCATTTCGCCTGTATCTTACCAAGGGACTTGGTTCCATCCCCCTTACTATGTGTGTTCACTAACATGTGCATCAAATTCAAGTTGCACTATATAATGTTATATTGCCAAAATTTACTTTGAGTTATAAACTTGTCTCTTAGTCATTGCTAAAGCATCCCATGAGGTTGCTCTAGCCATCCTTCTCTAGAGTTGGCTCAACCTCTCTAAAAGCACCATCAACCCACCTTCATCCCACCACCAAAAGCATAAAACCGAGAGGTTTTACCACCACCATCCTAGCTTCTGCACACTTACTACCTTCATAGCCACCATCTTCTAGCTTTGGCCCAACCTAGCTTGAGGAGAAGGCTATCATCACCACAATGATAACTGATATTTCATCCTATTTGTCATTTTGACCATTTTCCTTTTAATTTTTCACATTATTGTTCCATTTCTAATGATAAAATGTCTCTTTAAAATTTTCTTTATGGCCATGTCCGTGAAAATATATGAAACAGATATTGCCGCATTCACTTATGGGAATGGAGCATAATCAGTTGGGCGTGTCTCATGATTTTTCATCAAAAATCTCATTGTTTTGTTCAGCCACAAGAAGGCATATAAATTCATAATATTTGTGAAATCCTTTTTCACGATATTATTGTTGTAGAAGCAAATTAGTTACTCAGATGCTTTATTTATTTTTTTAATGGCATCACCAAGACCCATTGCATCTAAATGTATTTCAATATCTGATATCCAAGATAAGTAATTCTTCCTTATATTATCAAAGACCACAAATTCAAAATTTTCTAGGTTTGACATGTTTAGAATAACCTATAAAATATTAATAATAATCATTTTTCATATACGAAACTATAAAATTAATATAACAATATTAAAGGTTACAAAAATAATCAAATATAAAAATAATAATTATAATAATCATCATCATAATATATCTTCATTCATCAACTCGGGCTAAAGTTTAGGTCGGGTCGGCCTATGCTGAAGGTCGAGATAGGCCAGCTCGGGCTAAAGGTCGACATTGGTTAGTTTAGTTAAAAGTTGAGACAAGTATATTCAGATTGAAAGTCTAGACGGGCCACCCTAAAACAAAATTCTAAAAAGATATTTAAAAAATAATATTTTTTTCATGTTTAAAAAAAAGCTCATAGGTTAACCTTGACCCACAAGGCTTTTATGGGCATTTTGGCCTTGTGAACTTTTTCAATGGGGAACTTTTTTCCTGTGGGCTATTTTGTCCCAAACCACATAGATCATGGCTAGGGAGTCAATAGGATGGATAGGGTATGAGTAGTAGCTCTCTCGTACCATACTTGTTAGATAAATATATGTTTGTACCTGTCTCTATATCCGTGTGGGTATCTGCTATACGAGTATTCACATATTTCTTTAATATCTGTAGGTACCCACGGGTATTTACAAAAAAAATTCTAAAAATATTTAACAAAATATTTTAACCATAAATTCAAATAAAATACAATAGATCATTATCACAAGTTTCAAACAAAGACCAAATAAACTCAAATTCATACAAGTTCAAAGAAAATTACAAAAATAAATATTAAATATCATTCAACAATATATATATATATATATATATATATATATATATATATATATAAAGAAGGTTTGGAGTCATCACCATAATTATTCGGGAAAAACTATGGAAAACAATAAAGATAAGAGCGAGATCTACGAAAAAAGATTTTGGGTTCGAGAGTTAGTTACGCGTAGGGAAGGTGTTACCACCCTACAACGTGTGTCCTAGGATGGTATCTTTAATTAAATATACAAATAGATGTGGATTTTTATGTTTATTTTTCCCAAAAATAATAAAAAATGAAAATTCAAAAGAATTAATATATTTTTTGGGCCGACAAGGATTTATCCTTGCTCTACGTATCTTCATTTATAATGGAGAATAAGGATCATGTAATTCTTTATAGAAAGACTATTTGGAAAACCATTTGAAAACTAATCGATTATGTTGGAAGTGAACCTAACAAGGATTGACATTGTTCTTATGTATCTCCATTTATAAAGAAAAATGAAACATCACGTAGTTCTTATAAAAAAACAACTTTTTCGAAACCATTTTATTTGAAAGTATTAATATCGTTTTTTTTTATTTTGAAAATCTTGTATTGTTTCGTAATTTTATAGAAAATAAAAGAAAGGTACCAAATTCTAAGATGGCGCATACGACGAACACTATATCTTTTAAAAGTTAAAAGTGTCTTTAAATTATTTATTTATTATTATTCTTAGAAATTTTCAAAATAAGGGTAGGATACCAAATAATACGTGTAACTAGACATATTCAGACTTTATTAAAAACATTACAACAAGGAAAAATATTAGAAAATAAAGCTTAGGATTAAATTTATTTACTTAGCGGGTGGTTTAAAGAAATCAAACTAAAACTTGTTATTTGTAAAAGGTTAGATAAAAATTGAGAATAAAACATAACCTAAAAAAAACATGGCAAGTTAATACAAATTCTAAAACGAGGCCCACATTACAACACCCATATTTCAATTACATATAGAAAGGTACCACACGTTGAATTCCATATTGGTTCTTGCAATCAAATAAACATAGTAAAGCATGAATCATGCATTTTTTTTAAACACCCGTGAACAATCTCAACATACTTGAAAAAAAAATATTCAAAGTCATGGCATAGGAAGAAAATTGGGACCAGCCAAATGTATTAACTTTAAAACCAAAGGTCCCACACCATTATGTTATAAATATGCATAAAAGCTGCACCATCCAAAGTCCAGTGCCTCACAGTAAGTGATAGGAATAAATATAAGACACAGTAATATAATATATTCAAGTAAGAGTTCAAAGGATTGTGTATCCAGAATAAATGAAGGATTCATGGAAGTACGTATGAGACACTATTGCTATCTTTCTGATAGATTATTCTAGAATGTATATCAAAAGTGTGTTTTACATTGTTACTTAAAAACTGATTAATGGGGTATCAGTTTTATATTCTACCAGCAAATACTAGGGACCTTTCATAAAGTAATTGATTATTCAAGTCCATCACAGACCATTTTCTGAACAATCCAACCCATCACTGATCGTTCATCAACCTAGAAAATTATATATTACCCATAATAAAAATAATAACCATGCACAATATAATTGATACCAAAACATTATTTAATTTATTGATTAATGTTAATCCATAATATTGACATAGAGAATAATAATTTTATATAATAAATTATATAAATACAACATTCTCCCACTTGGATAACATTAATAAATAAAATAATTATACCAATTACAATACAAGCTCAAATACCAATTAAGAAACATAAACATGAATCACAAAGGTAATATCCGATAGGGATACCTACCACATGCTTAAATACCCTAAATAATGGATAATAAATAAAATAAAACCAAAACATAATAAATATGTGATCCCAAAATAGTTCATGAATTTTAATATGCTAAAAAAGATGTAATGAAAATGACATCATTGATAAATTTACATCTCATGAAAACCATAATAATATAAAATGTAAATCTCAAACTCCAACTAACCCATTACATCAGAAGACTTAACCACACTCATGAGTTACATGATTTTGAAAAACTCCAATAGCTAAGCCTTTGGTCAATAGGTCTACCAACATATTTTTTGTAGCAGTATGCTCAATCCGAGATTGATAATCCAAAACTTTCTCTATAACAAATAGAAATTTTGTATCAAAATGCTTTGAGGGAGTAGAACTTTTGTTGTTTTGAGAGGAATGCATGGCAGTAGTGCTGCTAACAAGTGGCCTAGAAATACTTTCAACAATTTGAAAGCGAGAAATCATTTTTTTAAGCCACACAGCTTGACAAGTAGCTTCATAACAAGAAACATATTATGCCTCCATAGTGGAAGTAGTTGTAAGAGTTTGTTTAACACTCTTCCAAGAAATGGCTCCTCCTCCCATCATAAAAATAAAACCAGATGTAGATTTTCGATCGATAGGGCAACCAGCAAAATCAAAATCTGAATAACCAATGACTTGAAGTTGATCAGACTTTTTAAAGGTCAACATATGATCCTTAGTTCCCTGCAAATATCTAAAGACCTTTTTAACGGCTTTCCAATGATCCAATCCTGGATCGCTCAAGTATCTCCCTAAAGCATTAACAACAAAAGCAATATCGGGACGAGTACAAACTTGAGTATATATTAAACTACCAACAGCGGAAGCATATGGGACCTTTTTCATTTCAACTTTATCATTATCATTTTGAGGACATTGAGATTTAGAGAGTTTGTCACCTTTTTGAACAGGTGCTGCACATGAGGAGCAAGAATGTATGTTAAACCTCTTAAGGACTTTATCAATATATCCTCTTTGAAACAATCCAAGAATGCCACGTGACCTATCACGAGAGATCTGAATGCCCAAAAAAACAGGAGCATCACCAAGGCCCTTCATATTAAAGTGGCTATTTAACATAAATTTTGTCTTCGTCAAAAGTTCAACACTACTACGAGCCAGAAGAATATCATCAACATATAAGACAAGAATGATGAAATGACTCTCATTTTTCTTTAAGTAAATACATTGATCTGAAGCATTTTCCTTGAAGCCAAAAGAAGTGACCACCTAACCAAATTTCAAATACCATTGCCCAGAAGCTTGTCTCAGTCCATAAATAGACTTCTTCAACCTACAAACCAAATGTTTTTTACCTTTTTTAGCAAAGCCATCAAGTTGAACCATATACACTTCTTCAAATAAATCTTCATTCAAAAAATTTATTTTGACATCCATTTGATAAAGCTCCAAATCAAAATGAGCTACTAAAGCCATAACAACACGAAAAGCATCCTTAATAGAGACTGGTGAAAAAGTCTCCTTATAATTAATGCCATCCCTCTGACTATAGCCTTTTGCTACAAGTATGGCTTTATATCTCTCAACTTTTCCATCTGGACTATCCCAAACATCATTTTGAGCCATAGAAGCTAACTCATCATGAATAGCATTTAACCAATCGTGACCATGAGAACTAGAGATAGCCTATTCAAAAATAGTAGGATCATTAACATCATTTAGACCATATTCATGTTGTTGAAGATACAAAAGATAATCATCGAGCATAGAAGACCTATGTACTCTTTGAGATCACCTAAAAGAAACTTCTTCAACAACATCATCATAAACTTGTTCATTTACTACAGGTGATGTGGCATCCACAATATCAAAAACAAATTCATCTTCATCACGGACAACCAAAATCATATTATCTGCAGGAAGAGAAATGGATGCCATGGGAATAACAACACGGTCTTCTCTAAGAGTGACTGGTCGTGGTGCATTACTCCACCTGTCCAAATCATCCTCAAAGAATACCGCACAATCAAACTCAATAACTCGCATAGAGTGAGAAGGATAATAAAACTTGTTACCACGAGAGCCCACACATAACCAATGAATAATCCACTTACAGTCTTAATATCAAGCTTCTTCAATTGAGGATTATAAGGCCTCACTTCCGCCTTACAACCCTACACATGGAAATGTGTCAAACTTGGCTTCTTCCAAACATGAGCTCATAAGGAGTCTTTAAAACAGATTTCTAGGTACTTGATTAAGAATATACACTGTAGTCCTTAAAGTGTTTGCCCAAAGGAAATCCGGTAAAGAGGAATTATTCAACATACATCTCACCATCTCTAAAAGAGTGTGATTCCTCCATTCTGCAACTCCACTTTGCTGAGGAGTATCAGGCATAGTATATTGAGCTTGAATACCACATTCATCAAGATATATAGTGAAAGGTTCAGGATTTCTTCTAATCTCATCACATATGTCATAATACTCTCCACCTTTGTCAGACCTTACACATTTTATCTTCTTTCCTATTTTCAACTCAATAGCAGCTTTGAAAGACTTAAAAGCATCCAAGGAACTTGATTTTTCCTGTAAGAGATCTATCCATCCAAATCTAGAATAATCATCTATAAATGTGATAAAATATTTATATCCCCCATGGAAGTGGGGTGATAGGTCCACATATCAGTATGAATAAGCTCCAACACATTGTCACTCGTGTTTGCTCCTATATTTCTTACTTTTGTGGTAAGCTTGCCCTTTACACAATCAACACAAATATCAAAATAAGAAAATATCATGTAGAATACCCTTTTTAACAAACCTCTCAATGCGAGGCCTAGAAATATGCCTCAGACGTCTATGCCACAACATAGAGGAAGTTTCATCCACTCGACTATGCTTATGTCTAATAACAAACTTAACAAACATGTCATTCAGATTCAGCATGTAAAGCTCATCACATATAATTCTTGAGCCAACAGTAATTGAATTGAAATAAACATCAAGTTTACCATTACCAATTTCAAAAGTGTAGTCATATTTATCCAAAATCGAAACTGAAATCAAATTCCTCCTCATAGATGGTACATAAACAACGTCTTTCAATAGCAAAACATGTCCATAAGGTAAATTTAAAGACACTGTTAGGAATCCAAGTGTGAGTCTAAGTCTCACATTGGCTAGAAATGAGAAAGTAGAGCACTATATAAGGTTAAAGACCCATAAACTCATTGCCTTAAGGTTTTGGGTTGAGAGTGGTGTCAATGCCTTATGTGACTAGGCCTAGGTCTCATTTGGTGTTGTATCTCCCTAGTGAAACCCTCTCTGTAAACCTAACAAGTGGTATCAAAGTTGATGGTTAAAATTGGCTCAAACGAGTGCAGTATGGTCCTTGTATCGAAAGTCTTCCTAGCAAGGGTTCCAGGTAAGTGTGCCCCGTTAATAAGAACGACGGTACAGAAAAAGGGCAGAAAAGGAGTACTCGTGGTTGGAAATGCTTCCGCTGGAGGGGGAGTGTACCAATGTGGTTGAAGGGACTCACCCTTGAGGGGGAGATTGTTAGGAATTCAAGTGTAAGTATAACTCCCACATTGGCTAGAAATGAGAAAGTAGAGCACTATATAAGGATAAAGACCCATTAACCTATTGCCTTAAGGTTTTGGGTTGAGAGTGGTGTCAATGTTTTATGTGGTTGGACTCATGTCTCATTTGGTGTTGTATCTCCCTAGTAAAATCCCCTTTGTAAACCTAACAAACATTATTCTTGTGTCTTCAACTAGTGCTCTAGCTCCATCTCCTATGATAATTTTGAACTCAACATCATTTGGTTTTCTCAGACTTGTGAACCTTTGTAAAGAATTCACAACATGAATAGTGGCACCCGAGTCTAACCACCAAGATTTGGGAGGAACATCAACAACATTAGATTCAAAACAAGCTAGAGTATATAAGAATATACCTTCCTTATCAGCTTTCTTCTTCTTAAGAATTTAACAATCAACTAACTTGTGCCCAAATTTCTATTGTAAAGCCTTTGCTTGTCCTGTCGAAGAATTTGGTCGCTCTCACTGTCATTCACATCATTTTCTCGACTAACGGAACACAGGCAACTATGCACAACGAAAGCCACCAAAACGTGACCATCAACCACCATAAGCCACCACCAACACACAGCGCAAGCCGCTAGAAACCACTCAAATCGGAGCAGCAAAAACAGAAGCGTTCACGAGCAACAAAACCAGCGAGCAGATCCTCCGTTGCCATCGCCAGTGACGTAGAACATTCTCTCGTGAAGCAATCGTTCACCGTTGCGCGAACCGCCGCAACTGCAACACCAAACCAGCACCACATGTCGCGCCTCAGCCACTCGTGAATTAGAGCAGCGAACCAGATGCGCGTCATTGCATATTCAGCATCGTGAGCCATAACCACCTCGCCATGGAAAACCAGAACTCGTGCTCTTCCAACGCAGACCACCGCTGCTCACCACCACGAGGCCAGGGAAGATAAAAGGTTGCGCCCCAACCAGTAGTTTTGGGGATTTTAATTAGGTCTAAGGTTCCTTAATTTGGGGTTTCATTAATTTAATCAAACCTCTCCAAATTCATCAGTTATTTGCAACAGCACCATGAAAGAAATTGGAGTTTTAATCGTAAATATTAGGGTGCTTGACGAGAGTTTCACGCATCAAATGAGACAAATATAAAATTAATATTCATGGCAAACGAGAACAAAACATAAACATAAATAAAAATTTAAACCCTTTCATATGTTTTTAATTCAAACGAGAAAGTTAAGATTTCCAATCTAATATTTCATGTCTCAACGAATAATTATGGAAATTAAGATATACTTCCAAAAATAGCAATCATACTTTGTATCTTATTCACTCTTATACCAATTGATACAAATACAAGTATAAGATACAATAATATATTACAGGATTAAGTATGTTTTTAGTCCCTAAACTTTGGTTAAAAATTGAAATTCATTCCTGGTCGAAACTTTGATAAATTTTGGTCATAAACTTTAAAAATGAATGAATATAATAATTTTAATCCAATTACGTTGACTTTTTTCAACATGTCGAATGTGTTTCAGGTTAATATTGGAGTTGTTTACGTTGTTTGACACATTCTCGGCTCAATATTTACTGCGTTCGAAACTTAAAAAAAAATTAACAAAATTGGGTTAAAAGAACTATATTCATTTATTTTTAAAGTTTAGGGATCAAAATTTATCAAAGTTTCAGCCAGGAACAAATTCCAATTTTCGGTCAAAGTTCAGGGACTAAAAACATACTTAATCCTATAATATATTTAAGTAAGAGTTCAAAGGATTGTGTACCCAGAATCAATGGAAGCACGTACGAGATGTTACTGCTTTCTTTTTGATAGGTTATTCTAGAACATATCGTTTATTAAACAATCTAACCCATCACAGACCATTTGTCAGAAATCCAAAAAATTATATATTATCCATAATAAAAATAATAATCATGCACAATTAATTGTTACCGATAAATTGTTTAATTTATTAATTAATGTTAATCCTTAATGATAACAAAATAGAATATAATAATTTTATATAATAAATCATATATAAATACAACATAAAAGCTACAAACTGAACCAACCATCTTTTCTTTAGAGAAAAGCATCAAATATGATCACGGTAAACTCAATCATGTGTTTCATTGACGAAGTTGTAAAGATTATCCTCAAAGAACAAAGACGAAGTTGATTGGATGGTTGCTGGTTTTTTAGGTTTGAGATGGTTTCCTCTTCGAGATTTCATATCCATTAGGGTTTTTTACAAGATTAGAGGCAATCATATCCTCTAAAATCATCTTCAACAACGTGGGCACAAAAATGTATATTTGCGTAGCTTCTCAATAATGCCTATAGTATTCCTTTGTCACAACTAACTTCTTTTTTCGTCAAAGGAGATAATGTCTTTATGTAGATTGTTGAGGAAGTTTATCTTGTTAGTATGGAATAGTGCAAAAATCATTTGCATGGGCGTATTATGTTTACAAAAGGTGATAAACCCCTTATGCACTTAAATCTTTGTAAGAAACTTGATGTGGTTTGGAAGTCTTTCGGTTAATGGTAGACAACTTGTAAGACCTAGGAAAATTAATTATTTATTTAATTAAATTAAAGAATGGGATTTGGAGTGGAAAGATATATATGAAATTAATGAGTCATAATATGGAAAAGAAGTAAGGTGTAGCATAGTTGGTTGGAGCTCTTTGTTGGGGTTGGGAGGTCTTGTGTTTAATTCTTGTTGTGTCCAATTGGTGTGTTTTAATTTAGTGGCATTTGGTAGGTGAAGAGTTGAAGGTATGTTCAATAAATATGAACACACATAATGTGATTAATTGTGTTTACTTAAACATTAAGCGCTGAATTAATTTATTTTATTTTAACTTCATTTTATTATTAGATGAAAATTAAAAATAGAATAAGTGGGCAAAAACTTATTTTTTTAATGGGTGTAATTTCGCTTTTATAATAAACCTAATTAAAAATGGAATAGAGGAGGGTAGAATTAGGTTAATAAACGACTGGAAAAGATGGGAGTTAAGGAGGCACGGGTTCATGAATTTTTCTAAGCATAGGAAAGCTTCATAGGAAAAAGGCTAGAACAAGAAGGGGTCTCGAGGATGGATTTTTCTTAGCGTTGGAGTTTCAGTTAAGGAAAAATGATTAGTTTTTGTGAATTGTTTATCTCCCACTTACCTTGTTCATATTTGCGTTCTGATTTTTATCCTAAAACTATTATTACTTTTGGTATTGTTATTATGAGAAATATTTTTTGCTGGTATAAAGAAATATTTGGTATGTTGTGTTTAAGATGTTATATGGTATGAAAAATTATCATTTTCTTTAAAATTTGTTGTGCAATAGCAACATGATATAAAATATGGAAAATTATCTTTTGACAAAAAAAAATTGACAAACTTGACAATTTTCATAAATAGAATTAAAATAGATTAATTTTTTTAACTAAAATAAAATTATAAAATAGTATTTTCTTTTACCCACTTTAGTACTTTGTCAAAGTTTGTAAAACAAATTTGTTAACCTATCATTTTTCATTATATATATATATATATATATATATATATATATATATTGATTTAACCTTTTGGAGGATTTTAGCGGTTAAATTGAATTCTTTTGGGTGTAGACATTGATTTTATTATTGTAGTCGTGATTTGGTTTTTCCTAATATTTCATGGAGTGACGATATTTTGGTGGGGTTGGTACTAATATTTCATGGAGTGACGATGTTTTGGTGGGGTTGGTAATTATGGGTTGAGTTCTTCTAAAATGGAAAAAACATTTACGCTGGAAATATTTTTAGTTTATTCTACTATGATTTTAGTTAAGGTGAATAAAAAAGGTTTCGTGTTTTGTTATGTAATTAGTATATTTGAGTTTGATGTTTTATTATATATAAACATTCCGTGTATCATTGTGTTGGTAGAAAATGCAATTGGCAGGTGTGTGTTTTGTTATTACTTTTTGCCTGTGATTAGGTAAAATGGAGTTTTCGTAAATTTAGTTATTTTTACTATTATGAATTAGTAGTGGAATGTATCAAATGTAGTTTATAATATTTTATAAAGATTATAACATATGTATATTATTGGTTGTTTATTGTGTGTACCGGGATAGATAAATCCAATTACAATTTTATTTTCTTTCATTTATGTATTGGTAGTAAAATGTTAGAGATCCACTTTTATTGGAATATTAATATTATATGTATTTTGTAAAGTTAAAATATTCAGCTTTATGGATTATTATAATTTATTATATATGTAAAACTTCAAGTTTTGGTTTAGTAATTTAGGTCTTTGGTGTTTTAAATATAATTTTGTTGGCACCAAAAAGAAAGTATTCATGTGATGAGTTACATATATATATTACTAAATATATATTACTAATGAAATAGCATGCGATGGTACGTAGCATAGCCTAATTTAAAAAAAAGAAATATATATTATCTTTTCTAATTGAAAAAAAATATTATATATGTATATTTACATAATCATATAAACAAAACAGTTTTGAAACCATTGTAGTTTTGTTTTCATTAGTTAAGATATGTTAAAATATAGATCTTTTATATAAAAACTTAAAATCATGATTTTTAATGGGTTATGCCTCTAGATCGGTTATACTATAATATATGTATATAGGTTTAAGAATTTTTGGAATCATACTTGCATTTTAATTTAATGGATATTATATATTATTTCGAGGTTTTATTATTAAGACTCGAAGTTGATCAATTTTGGGTGACATCGACAATGGATCATGTTATTCTATGTTTTCAAATTTAAAAGAAATTATAAGTGTCATAATTTAATAAATAAGTTACAAAAGTTGAATATTTTATAAATTAATTTATTGTTAAATATAAGGTGCTTTAGATTATTTTAGTGGACTTTTGTTAGTTGATTATATATATTTATTGTTAGTGAATGAGATAAAATATGTGATTATATGTTTGTTTGAGAATTTTATTTAATGTTGATTATGTGATGGTTTATAGTGTTGTAGTGGTTTGATATATAAAAGATTAAATTGATATATATATATGTGTGTGTGTGTGTGTGTGTGTGTGTGTGTGTGTGTGTGTGTGTGTGGGTGTGTGTGTGTGTGTGTGTGAGTGGGTGTGGGTGTGGGTGTGGGTGGGTGTGTGT
>Ga0214542_1004628_pt1 | contig 27085 bp, 13 predicted proteins | sample CNSS1metaG_FD_160096 | JGI IMG/M metagenome (GOLD analysis project Ga0214542, IMG submission 160096) | Root nodule microbial communities from cowpea collected in UCLA plant growth center, Los Angeles, California, USA - CNSS1 | ecosystem: Host-associated > Plants > Roots > Nodule | place: USA...
ATATATATATATATATATATATATATAAATATATATATATATATATATATATATATATATATATATAGCAACTTGAGTGTCACATTGCAATGCCATAGGAGGTATATGTTTATTTAATAATGATAAATCATATAGATAATAAATATCTATGTGAGCAACACTAGTATCATAACAACAATCTTTACTTCCATGATATATCATGAAACAACATTTAGTTTAGTAGATTTTCATGACATTGCACCTCCACTTTGTGTCACCAAAATAAAAATACAATTTGCATTAATATATTATTCAATAATCTTAAGAAATTGGACATATTGCCATAACTGGAAGGAAGAAACACAAATAATATTACACTAGATTGCAAAAATAGTACTAGAGGTATATTTTCACTCACTTCAGAATATATAACCAAGAAATTTTATTTATTTTTTATTAAGAGGTATATTAACCATTTCAAGACACTCATACATTTTGAAATATTTTAAATGTGGTTCTCATAAGAATTTTACAACCGTTATAAGAAACTCTATTTGAGAATATAGCCAACATTATATGAAGTTTTACACTATTTAATTTTAGGCAAACTAGAACTTGTAGAATAACGTTTACCATATCAAACCATTTTTTTCTTTCTTTGGCTACACCATTAGATTCGCACATATGAGTATATTACTTAATGAATAATACCATGAGTTTCATACAAAAACAATCATTTATATACATGTATTATCATTTCTAAACACATATATTCATCACTTCCCTTTTTAATTAATTTTGTACCTCATAATTTTATAATTTGAATGATCTCTAATCAAACAACTTCTCCACAATTGTAATAATAGCATTTCATATATCACAACTACATTTGTAATGATCATAGAAAAAATTACTAAATATTTTATGGAGAATGCTAACCAGTACCATAAGGATATTGTTTAAGATGTAGTTAATAAATATTGAATTTTGTAGAAGTTCATAGACAACTATAATATTAAATAAACCATAACTTTAGTAATTATTAGTGCACTTTTACTTTATTTGGAGGACAAAAATACTCATGAATGTTATATATTTAATAATCGATAATTTATTTGATAAAAAAATAATAATACAATAACTATATTTTAATGTTGTTAAAAATTAAAATATAAATAAACACACACAAAAATTAACAGAAAATAAAATATTGTTTGTTTTTTTAAAACATACAATATTATGTGAATTATTTCTTTATTAAAAAATAAATAATATTTTATTTTCTCTTAATTTAATTTTTTGTGTGTTTAATTATATTTTAATTTTTAATAATATTAAAATACAATTACTTTATTATTTAATTGTTATTTTTTTGTATCAAATAAATTATCAATTACACAATAAATAACACTTATGAGTGTTTTTGTCATCTAAATAAAGAAAAAGTGCACTAATAATTACTAAAGTTATGACTTATTTAGGTTGTGTTCTCATCTAGGTAATTATTGTGCACGGGTGATGAGAAGCGATGAACGTAGAGAATTTTTGTGTTCCTTTCTATTGATTTAAAAGTGAAGAAAAGTGATGATTTGAGGGATTGGGGTCTGTTCTCATCTCTCTGCCATGAAGAGATCAGAGAGTGATTGCCGTTTTTTTACGTAATTACCCTCATTATTTTATTTGAGGGTGTGCCCTTCAGCTGTAGGAGGTGAGGGGAGCTTCTTCCCTACCACTGTGATGCACTTCTTCCCTTCTTCATGCATTATCCACATCTAAAGTTAAAAACACCATTCATTGCATTTATGTGGCAGGAACCGATACACATTTTGGTTGGTGAAGGGCTTCACAACAGTGGGAATGATGTGGTTAGAAATGTTTTTTTACATTAAAATATTAAATTTTCTAAATCTAAGTAAATTTTAGTTATTTTTTGTAATCAATAAATATTTAAAATATTTTTATTTATGATAATAATATATGAGAAACTAATTACAATTTATCTAAATATCATTTTATTTTACTTTTTAACACTAAGGACAATTAGGTCATTTTACATTTTCATCTATTAAATTTAATTTTTTTACTCACATCAATCAAATCCTTCACAAACTTTCACAAAAATTACTCTCAAATTCACTCAAATATCACCCACAAATCCTTAAAAAAGAACAACATAAATATCACCTTCTAATCAACCCAAATCAATCCTCTCCCTCTCTCTCAAATCATCACCCACAGAAGAACACACCCTTAATATTACAAGTATCCATGAACTTTTACAAAATTCAATGTTCATTATCTGCACCTTAAACAATATCTTTAGGACACTGGTTAGCATGACCCATATTTTATTACAAGATAAAGGTATTTAATTCAAACATATCATCACAAATATATTATTTACCAACCAAAACACATGTCTAGAAATAATAATCCTATTGCACTCAAAAAACACTTCATAACCTTATTGACACAACACACATGATCATAAGCATGATATCAAATAATTAATTTTCATTTCATGTTATAAACAATATTTTAAAATTAATAAATTTGATAAAAAAGAGATTTTTTATCAGAGTAACTTTTTAATGTATATATCAAGATAAACTTTAGTACAAGTGTTTTCCATAACTCAATCATACTTTTAGTATGACAAATTATTTTATGATTGTTTTCATATAAAACACTTAAAATATATACATGATATAGAACATCTTTATCAATTATAAGAGTAGATGTTAAAGCATAAATTAATATACTAGGAAAAACATTAGCTTTAGACATCACAACAAATTATTCAGTGAGCCAAAATTTCATTTATTCATAACTTTATTTATTGTTACAAATAGAAATAAAAATAATTATACACATAAAGTTTTAGGCTTAGTTGACATTGATTTATTATAATTTTAACAAACACATTAGTTTATAAGATGTGTTTTTAGTCCTAAGCTCTATATTGTTTTTAATTTTATATATGAATACATATGAGTAATCAAAAATTGAAATAACAAGAATTTTTTCTCTAAGAATATTAGAAAATGATTAAACAAATAATATTATTAATAAAATAATAATAATAATAAGTAGATCAATAATAATAATACTAACATGTATATGAATAAAAGAATATTAATCAGGCACTAATGCCCCTACTGTACAGGACAAAACAAAATCATATGTGTTTCTCTCTCAAGATAAAACAACTCATCGATCAAGATCGACCGAGTGCAGTGAAAGATCCCCTAACCTTACAAACACCAACTATATTAAGAGATAATATAAAGAAGAAAAAAATAACACTTCTAAGAGAACTCTAGTGTTTTTTGTTGTGTCTTTCCTCATGCACCTAAGTAATATTATAGGTAGAAAAGGGATATACAAGAGTCAATTGTAATAAAAAATGTAGTCATATAATCGTTTATCATAAATAATATTAACTCATAAAATTAAAAATTCATAAAATATGAGTAACAATATAATTTTATTTTCATTATTTATCTTTTAATTTATATTAAAATATTTCCAAAATCATTTTGGTAAGAATTTTCACCAAAGATAAATAAAAGGAAAAAAATTGAGTTTTAATAAACTAAAATTCTGTTATGTATAAATTAAAATAAAATCTTAGATAAATTGTATGAGCAAACTTTTATAAATTATGTATAAACTAATTCAAATTATTTCTTAAAAAAAATCTTTTGGAAGAATCATTCCCATATTTTACAATTATTTATAATAAAGTTATATGATTAGTTTAGTAAAGGTTAAAATATTTTATTGATCCTCGTTTTTTACCAAAATCTTAATTTGATCATTATATTTTTATGAGTCTCAATTAGGTCTACATTTTTATAAATGAATAACAATTAGGTTCTTTCTGTTAGGATGAAACTAACATTATTAAGTGTTAAGTAGGTTTAGCTCCTCGTTTTTTTTAATTTTTTTTTAATTTTTTAAATACTAAATAAACTTAATATTATTAAAATATTTAATAAAAATATAAATTTTAATAAAATAATCATAACATCTATATAAAAGTTAAATTTGGTCTAAATGTAGAGCACATTAAATTGATTTTTTTTTTAAATTGGACTGAAATCAAATCAAATTAACAAATAGAGGTCAAATTGAGATTCATACAATAACTTGACACGTGTTACCACACTAGATTGACACGTGACACATTATAAACGTGACATGTGATATAAATATTTTTTTAAAATTATAAAATAAAAATAAAAAAACGAGGAGTTAACATGTTATTCATACTTAACCGTATTAGTTCTATACTAATAAAAATAACTTAATTATTACTCATTTATAAAAAATGTAAATGTAATTGAACTGATAAAAAATATGAAAATCAAATTAAGATTTCGGTAAAGAAAGAAAAAAACAAGAATCAATGGAATATTTTAATATTGGTGATGTCGGTACCTGATTGGGATGTCCAGAATGCCTAATCGTAGTTTAGATGCATTGCTTAAATAACTCACTTAGATAAGGAGAACATAAAAACATGGTGCATGTGAATCTTTTTGGTGTCCAAAGGTGCACGGGGTTTGGTATGAAATGATAAATTCAATTATTGAAATCGTTTTCGTGCCAAAGAATCCCCTTTGAAAGCAAGAAATTCAACGTAACAAGTAAATTCGTCATAGTTAAATGAATTGGAAATCCTGATTTGTTCTTTCAGTTTTTTATATCTTTATTATATATATACATATATTCAAAACTTGTTTACTGATTTGTTAATTAATTTTTTTAATTGGAAAAAAGAAAAAAAAGTATCTTTACATAATAAATTACTTTATTATAATTAATATTTAATTTTTTAAATATTAATTGTTTTAACTATAATAATATTAATATTTGCCTCTTTCAAATAATACAATATAAAAAAATATTTTAACTATTTTAATTTTAATCTTTATTTTTTTAAAATAATTACTATTTTATTTGGTGTGCCAACTTTTAGGTATTTCTCTCTCTCTCTATATATATATTCCTATTTTATTTATAAAAATCATATAAAGACTTGATGTGCGGCTCTTCTTCTATTTAATGTGAAGGTATATTTCTCCTTCTCAACTACTTCTATACCCTCTTTATTTCAATCCCATGTATGACACAACCATGTCGTTTTTACGTGATGAAAGCAATGTGGAAGTTAAAAATTAGAGTACAACCCAATAAATCTAACTAACGTTGATAATTTAAGAGGGTCAATCATATAATTTAATAAGTATTATTTTATACATCAACGTATGATTTTTTATTTTATATAAAATATAAAATACTAAACATTTAAAACTCAACTACAAAATCTATTTTTATTTATGAATGATATTTAATGCCAAATTGTAAGTCTTTAATCCTTTAAGAATTAAATTAAATTTAATAGTTTTAGTCCTAACATCTCCAAGTTTGTGTATCTCCATAGGGATGGATCTGAGAGAGTGTGAAGATGAATTTGTGTGAATGAATATGCATGTTTTTATAGTGGATATTTAAAGGATAAAGTAAGTGAATTTATGTTATGTTTGGATTGGGGTGTGGATTTGAGGGAGTGAATTTCCGTTGATTTGTAGGTAAAGATGGAGTTGTTTGGATTAAGAGAAATATGATATGATTTGAGTGAATATGAGTGAAAAGTTTATGAAAGTTTGTATATGATGTGATTGGTAAAATTTAATAAATTATAATTTTTAATAGAGTAAATTGTATGATTACCATTTTACCCTTCAATGTAAATAGAAGAAATGATATTAAAATTAAATTAAAAATGTTATTTAAAATTAGAAAAATATAATTTATTGATATCATTAATAACTTAAAAATATTATTATTATTATTATTATTATTCTCAATGATAACTTAAAATAATTTATAATATATACTATTTAATTTATATCTCCACATTTATTTAAATTTATTTTATTTTATATAATTAATTCATTTACAAAAGATATTTATTTGAATAATAATATTAATTATTATTATTATTATATAATACTAATTAGTATAATAATTCACATTAAAATTATATATATATATATATATAATAATAATAATATACAGTATTATCAATATCCATATAATTAATATATAATTATTATATATATTTTATTATATAATACTAATTATTATATACATGTAACATATAGGAACCTATGCAGGGTGTGCAGTCAGGAATCTTTTCTCATAAGTTCACGAAAAAAAAAAACTAATAAATATAAGTAAATTAAATTGTTAAAAGAAATGGACAATAAAGTAATTTTAATACGATGATCTGACTTTTCCTGCACATATTTTCATTTTAGAAAGTGTCAAATTTTACAATTCACTTGCAAATCCACATTCACAAATTAGCGCAAACAAGCAGATCTAAACGTGTTTTCAAATCACTTTCCATTCGCATGAACAGTACTCATGCATATCCAAACACAACATTAGAGATAGATTTTATGAAAGTTAGTGAGTAATTTGAATGATGTGATAAATTAAAAAAAAATATTTTAATAGATAAAATTTGAAGATTACCAAAATACCTGTTATAATAAAAATAAAATAAAATAATTATTAAATGAGATAAAAATATTAAAATTTGACAATATTATTAATTATTATATATATATATATATATATATTATTAATTATTATAATATATATATATATATATATATAAATTGTGAAATAAATTAGATAAAAATATTAAATTTTAAAAATTATTATTTAATAAATTTTAATAAAAGAATTATATTACATTAAATTATTATTAATATTTTTTATAATAATAATTATTTAAAATTATAATTAATAATTTCTATTATTACTATTAATTATTATATATATTAATTTTATTATTTATTATTATATTTAATTACTATATATCCTTTATTATGTATATCTATATATTAATAATAATAATTATTATTATTATTAATTTTAATAATAATAATATTTTTATTATATATATATATATATATATATATATATATATTATACATATATCTCAATTAGATAACGGTTGCGTAACATATGTTATATATATATATATATAATATAATTAATTAATAGTATATATAAATGTATGAAGTATTTTGAAAAGAAAAAATATTTTTATTATTATAAATATTTGATGGATAGTGAGAAAAAAAAAATAATAATAAGATGACAAAGTTAAATTTGTAAAAGTTCTCTATATTATTGAAATTTTTTGTATTTTGTGAGAAATGATAATTTAATCCAATCTCACATATCCATTTGTTTGTTCACTCATTGATCGTTTGAAAGGAACATAAAAAAAATTTTGTTATCTATTCACGCAAATAAGTGGAATGTTAAAATTCACTTAAAAGAACACTTCGTAAAACTCGAGAATTTTAGTGTTTTGTTAATTTTTTTAATGTTGATAATATCCATATTTGTATTTAAAAATAGTTTGTATAATAAGAATTATTCTTATGTTCATACCCGATCATTCTTTTATCTAAAATTATTAACGAAATTAGAATATTACGAATCTTTTTGAATTTACCTACACATTAAAAAGACCATTAATTTTGAAATATACTTCGTGATATTTTGTGTTATTATAATATTTAGTGTTAATGTGGTATAATTTAAAAATAATGTCTTACAAAAATATACACATTATAGATTATTCATGAACTATATTGAAGTTAAATAAGTTAAATTAATAAATTGAAAGATAAGTATTAACATAATATTTATATATGTAATGTAACGTTTTCTATCATATGTTGGTCTTAAAATATAATATTTATGTACACAAAGAGATATGAAATTTAATTTTATTAATATACTTTTATATAGACTGAAATAAAAAAGTCACATACTTAATATACTTATATTTTAATAATTATATTTAATAAATACACTACTATATTATTAAGTGTAATATTTAATTGATGAAAATAAAGTACTGATAAAAAATAGACTTAAAAATATTAAGTGTTAAATCAATATCTAAGTAATAAATACATTAATGTGAGCAATTAATTAATATAATTAAGACTTTTAAATTTGATTGCATCTGTTTACCGAAAACATTGGTTGCATATAATAAATATTTGCAGAGTTGACGATTCGATCAACCCTTAACGTTAATTCAAAGTTGAAGGTGATTATTTAATTAGTAGGAAAAAATAATTTGAATGTTACTTAAAAAGAAGAATATGAAAAGTTGGATAAATTTTGGACGTAATGGTTGCTGAGTGGGACGTTGGAGGTGCTTCGTGGCCAGAATGGCACCCGCCCGGGAAAGGTGCATAAACAAACAAGTTTAAAATTTGAAGGTAAAAAATGGGCCCCACCATTAGCAGAATAAACCAATAATTAACCGCAATTAAACCCTTACCCTCCGCTTCCATAAATACACCGAAACCAAGCGCACACGCCACAGCACTTCTCTCATTGTAACCCAAATCTCAATCAGAGAAGCAGAGAGGCGTCTTAATAAACGCTCATCTCTGAAACCCTTTCCTTCTTTTCCATTTCGATCTTCCTTCTTCTCCAGCAACCATGAGAGAGTGCATCTCAATCCACATCGGCCAGGCTGGCATTCAGGTCGGAAACGCCTGCTGGGAGCTCTATTGTCTTGAACACGGCATCCAGGTCTCATTTCTCAACCCTAATCTCTCCATTTCATTACACTTTATCTCCTCTCATGCTCAATGTCGATCTGTTTCTGTTTCCGCTGTTAGCTTTTCCTCTGCATCTTAACCACATTGTTGTCGTTTGCGTCTATTATTTGTGTTTCCTTCTGTATTGCTTCACCGATTTGCCGATCTGTATGCACTCTATGTTTTTGTACCAACATTTTTTTCATTTTGGTCAGATTTGGTCCCAGGTTCCCGTGTACGTTGTGTATTTTCTGGACATTTACTTCTGGAGCCGTATTGCTCGAGTGATTTGAGATTTATATTTGATGATTACGCCTATTTTATGTATAATTTTTTTTTTAATTTTTTGGTTTATATTTATCATTACATTTCTAACGAACAACAGGCTTCGATGCATTTCTGTAACTGTTTTTGGTTCTGACTTTTCTATCAGAATTGAAGTTTTGTCTCCCTAATTTATGTCTCCTGTCGTTATACTCAATTTTTGATTGGAAAATACCTAAAATACCTAAGAAAATTTAGATTTATCGATTTCAAATCTGTGTTAATTGTTGTGTTTTATGTGCTGGCAATGCAGCCAGGATTCCACCCTGGTAGTAATTTCTGGAAGAAAAATATATGGCTTGGTAGTTTAATAAGCAGTAGTTTTGTTATTATTTACTTTAGATAATTTCCCCTTGGCTTGGAATCTGAATGTAATTCTGGTAGAATGAAACTAGTAACACTTTAGAAAAGGGCACAAATTCTAAACCGAATTTAGCCATGTTTGAGTTATCTTAACTTGTTTTAGATGTAATCTGTGGTGCATTCGTGTTGTTTCAGCCTGATGGCCAGATGCCTAGTGATAAGACCGTTGGAGGAGGCGATGATGCTTTCAACACCTTCTTCAGCGAAACTGGAGCTGGAAAGCACGTACCTCGTGCGATTTTTGTAGATCTCGAGCCCACTGTGATTGATGAAGTTAGGACCGGGACGTACCGCCAACTATTCCATCCTGAGCAGCTCATCAGCGGAAAGGAGGATGCAGCAAACAACTTCGCTCGTGGCCACTATACCAGTAATGCTGCTCCTTTTATTTATTTGTTTCACATTGATATTAATTCTTTTGCAATTTTACTGTAATGAACTGAATATCAGATTCTAAGAAGGGTGTTTTTGGTTCAGTTGGAAAGGAGATTGTTGAGCTTTGCTTGGACCGCATCAGAAAGCTTGCTGACAACTGTACTGGTCTCCAAGGCTTTCTAGTTTTTAATGCTGTAGGTGGGGGCACTGGCTCCGGTCTTGGTTCCCTTTTGTTGGAACGCCTTTCCGTGGACTATGGCAAGAAGTCAAAGCTTGGTTTCACTGTCTATCCTTCACCCCAAGTTTCAACCTCTGTTGTTGAGCCTTACAACAGTGTTCTCTCCACCCATTCCCTTCTTGAGCACACAGATGTGTCTGTTCTGCTTGATAACGAGGCCATTTACGATATATGCAGGCGTTCCCTTGACATTGAGAGGCCAACCTACACTAACCTCAATCGTTTAGTTTCTCAGGTATTTTTTATCACAAGAATTTTAAATAACTGTTGTGCTGTGTTGTGATAGGCTGTGCCTTCTTGACTTTCTCGCTGTATATTCAGGTGATATCCTCACTGACTGCTTCCCTGAGGTTTGATGGTGCATTGAACGTTGATGTTAATGAATTCCAGACCAATCTAGTGCCATACCCCAGGATCCACTTTATGCTTTCATCTTATGCTCCCGTGATTTCAGCTGAGAAGGCTCACCATGAGCAGTTATCAGTAGGTGAAATCACCAACAGCGCCTTTGAGCCATCGTCTATGATGGCCAAGTGTGATCCGCGCCATGGGAAATACATGGCTTGCTGTCTCATGTACAGAGGTGATGTTGTGCCTAAAGATGTTAATGCAGCTGTGGGCATTATCAAGACCAAGCGCACCATTCAATTTGTTGACTGGTGCCCCACTGGGTTCAAATGTGGAATCAACTACCAGGCCCCAACTGTTGTTCCAGGTGGTGATCTTGCGAAGGTGCAGAGGGCTGTGTGCATGATCTCGAACTCCACTAGTGTTGTTGAGGTTTTCTCTCGCATTGACCATAAATTTGATCTGATGTATGCTAAGAGGGCGTTTGTACATTGGTATGTTGGTGAGGGTATGGAAGAGGGAGAGTTCTCTGAGGCTCGTGAAGATCTTGCTGCCCTGGAAAAGGATTATGAGGAAGTCGGTGCAGAGGCTGCTGACGGTGAAGATGACGAGGGAGAAGAGTATTGATCAGAAGAAATTTGCACTGTTATGTTATATTTTTCTACTTACAAAATCTGTAATGTTACTTTTGGCCGTGTTGTTTTTCTTCCCGTGCTTGGTGTATGGTTGTTATTTTTAGGGAACTTTCCCTCTTCCGGTACTAAGGGATATTGGTCCAGCCTATTTTTGGCTTAAGCAAATTACTTGGTTTACAGTTAAAATCAAGGTTTTAAAAAATAATTTAAAAGTTCTTTGTCTGCTTTTGCTTTATATTTAAAAAACTCCTTTGAAAATAGAATCTGTACAGATTTAAATTTATTCAAATACAATTTACTTTAACGACAATAAATGTATTAAATACAGATATTGAAAACTTTTATTTTTTTTAAAAAGTGTGCAATTTTACACTAATCAATTAAGAATTATTTTAATAATGAATTGAAAATAGTTTATTATATGTTATGTCAATTAGAAAATATAAATATTAAATATATGATGCTTTGAAACTTTTTAATTTTCAATGATATTTTCTTAGAAATAAAGACAGCAATAACATGAGGATTTACCACAACACTTTTTTGGTACATGAAATTGATTGTCTTCGAAACTTTTATACACTATTTTAATATTGTGGTGATAGATATTCTTGTTAGAGCATTACAATTCTGATGTGCCTTCTAGTTCAATCCATCGGATAATAATGCACCACCGAATCAAATTTTTCGCATCCCTATGAGTAGTTATAGGTTAGTGGTTTCTCACGGCTAGTCCGATAAAGAATTGATAAAAATCCTGTAGTAATATTACAGATTGTAGTCGTAAAATAAAGGCTTACACGATGGTATGGTTCTAGTTTTCTTTTGATTTTTTTTTATTTTTTAACGTGATCTTATTTTTGTTTTTTTTTTCTTAATTTGATTTTAATATTTGTCAATTTATTTAATTTGATCATTTTAGCTAACACAGATGTGAACACTAATCACGTGTCATTTTGTGATTTTTTTTAATTTTTTAATTTTAAAAATGTACATGTGTCAAGCTAATATCATGTCATGTGTCATTTTGTGATTTTTTAATTTTTTTAATTTAAAAAAAAACTCACGTGTCAAACCAATATCATACAACGTGTCAGAATCAGTTTCTTATATTTAATTTGGTCATAATATTCTTTATTTGTTTTCAATTTGGTCCTTTTTTTTTAAATTTAACCTTTTTGTTCTTCTTCAAATTAAGACAAAATTTAATTTGTATATAAATGATATATGAATATTCTTATTAAAATGCACATTTTTATTAAATATTTTTAATTTAAAATTAGAGTTAGTTTAAAATTAAAATGAAAAAAAAAAACAATCAAACCATTAATTTAAAATTTTAAGAGGTTAAAAATATTTAATTTTAAATAAAATTTAATTCTAAATTAAAAATATGTATTTTAATAGGAATATCCAAATAACATTTATATACAAAGTATATTTTGTTTAGGGTTTAAAAAAGAATTAGGACCAAATTGAAAACAAGTAACGAATATTAGGACTAAATTGAATATAAAAAACTGATTCTAACATGTGGCATGATATTGGCTTGAAACATGGATTGTTTTTAAATTAAAAAAAATAAAAAAAATGACACATGACATGATATGAGTTTGACACGTGTATATTTACTTTTAAATACAAAAATTTTAAAAATTAAAAATTAAAAAAAATCACAAAATGATACGTGACGATTACTGTTCACATCCGTTAACTATTTTAACGGTGTTAGCAAAAAAGACCAAATTGAAAAAAAAAAACAAAAGTAAGATTACATTAAAAAAATCGAACAAAAACTAGGATCAAATCATTATTTAAACTTAAAATAAAAAAATGGAAACATGACAATTGTTTTTTCAAATTATAAAAGATTGCAGTATAATGCGAGTTTCAACTACTCACTTTTCATGAGATTAAATGTGTAGGAGTGTGTAATAAAAAATAGAATGAATACAGAAACAATCATTATTTGAAACTCATTCCACACCGGCTTAGGTACTGTTGCAAAAAGACCGATTCAATCTTAAACCATCCCAAAAAAAAGTTTTTAAACATATTCTAAATATTTTATGGTATTAAGAAATTATTATTGATATATTAAACTTAGAAAAATGTCAGATAATAATTAAGATGCTTGTAAAATTATACATATTCACCAATAATTCATTTTGCAACTGAGGGTGGTAAAAGAAGTTTAATTTATCAGACCAGCCTATTTAATTTTGAAAAACAATGGTAACGTAAATTTAAGATTAAATATGTTTTTTATTTTAAAATTATTGATTAAAATTATATTTTTTTCCTTTGTTCAAAGTACATATCCATTTTGTCTCAATACATTATAAAGGAATATAAAATGTCATTGACAACAAACCATAACCAACTGTATTAGAGTTTTTATCTCCTTTCAACACTCTTATAGTTAACAAATGAACTTTAAACCTAGCTTAATCTTATAAAATAAACTTATTTATGAGGTTTGCATCCATTTTATAGGCATCAATTAAATACATGCGTAAACTTTAAATATGCATGATATTTATTAGTAGGAAATGTTATTCTAATGTTATTAATGTAACATCTAAATTTTAGTGGCTTAAAACTAATAAAATAAGATGTTCATCGTAGTTTCAAAACAGATAAGTCAGTTTACAAACTATATTAATACAGTCTTACAAAATATATAAGAATATATATATATATATATATATATATATATATATATCATGCAAAACACTTACATACATGTTTATAAAACATATCTTTGATCTATAATCACTCAAGCAGTTAATACTAAAGTCAATTATCCAGATACAAGCATTAATGTCGATTTCTGGTAAGTTATGCACTTGTTGTGGCATCCAATGCTCTACAGAGCTGTAGACATTACCACACACAAGGTAAGTTCGTTAACACCTTTGGTCAAGGTAAAACTTCTAGACTAGGACTTCCTGCTCCTCTCACCACATGTCTCATCTCCTCTACTTGAGAAATTGATGGTCATTAGAGTGCATCAGGATAACTTTCCAACTGAACTCCCACATCAATACTTACACTATGATTACCACCACTAATTCTCCTTCAATTAGTATGCTCATAAACCCATTCCTCAATCAATAATTTAAATAACATCTAGAACAATTCAAATCATACTCAATTGACCACATAAGGAATAATTTAAGTTATGAACTACCCGCCTGGTCAATGCCTCAAGTTTGAAAGTTCTTGACTTGAAAACTCACCCAATGAGAATTACTCACCTAGTGAGTTTGCGAATCTGCATAATTTTGTAGATCAGTATTCTGCATAATTCTACAAATAAGCCCATTTGCCTAGTAAGTAATACTCACCTAGTGAGTCTGCAAAATTACACAAAATCTGATTTCTGCATAATTATATCTACTCAAGCCAATCCAAACAACCCAAGAACATTTACAAATGTCAATAACAGATAAAAATCAAGTATAATACAAACATCAATACCAATTGGTCTCAATTGCAATGCCAAACATCAACAATTTCAGATAAACAAAATTCAACCCATATACCCTAATTTCATTTATTTCATATCATACCACAACTCATATACAACCTCAAACATCAATAGGTAAAATTCATCATACAATTCAAGTAGGCCAACAAATCATAGTACAACAATGTAATTAGTAAGTCTAAAATGTATATAACTTAAAACAATGCAATTAGCTAATTAGCTTCCCTTTCCTAATATCTTGCTTAAATAGCTCTATGAACACCAAACACCTCTAAGTCCACAAGATGCTCTATTTACACATAGAAACATCACAAGAACGATCAAAACATACAATTATGATCACTGATCAGTAGAGACTCATACTGATGAATAAAAAAGCACATGCAAGCAATCACATGTAACAAAAAACAAAAATAGGCACAAAAGACAACAGAAACTCAACTTACGCGAACGGATAAATTGATTGGTCTAACTTGAAGGGCTCGCCGAGAGGATCAATCCTACGGTCTCGGCTCTTCAATCAAATGACCATAAAGATAAAATTCTTAGAGAGAAGTCAGAGAGCTCTAGAGAAATGGTCTCTAGAGAGATAATGTATTTTAAAACAATGAAACTCTTTTATAACAATCCTATATATGCTAAAATCTTTTAATATTAAAATAATCGAGTCTCATTATTTTTAAACCACTACCACTCTTAAATACAATTTTATAGGATTTTACAATTAACTTAATATGCAAAAATAAATTTATATTTATTAAAAACAAAGTGAAATGAATGAAAAAAAAAATGAAAAAATAACTGTTGATGGAGAGAAGAATAAAAAAGGGAGAGAAGATAAACGATTTTATATAAAACATCTAAAAGTAACGATTAATTTTTAAAAATTTAATAAATACTTATATTGTTTAAAATTGGAATTATGAAATGTGAACACATCAGAGAGAATCTTTTTATATATAATTATAGATGAATGGATGGTCTATATGATTATTCTATTTTATTTTTAATTGATGTAAGACTTTCAACCTTCCTCAATATAATTAGAAGGGATTCTAAGTTACAATATTCAAATTCAAATGTAGAACTTTTAGAAATATTTTTTAATAATTGACTAAAAATGTCCTTGACAAAAAATAGTATTTAAAAACAAATTTTGTGATTATAAAAACAAAAATCAATTAAACCTATTTCTTCCTTGAAAGCTAATATTATTACTTTTGCCACAAGATTTTGTGTCCAAACATATGTTTTAGAAAATTTCAAATAATAATCCCAAATATCACTAAAGAAATTCAAATATATAAAATGTGTACTAAAAAATTTAATAATTTTACAATTTTAAAAGTTAAATATAAGAAATTATTTAAAAAATTAAACCAAAGTTTAGTCATAATTTTATAAAAGAAAAATATATATATTTTTTTTTAAATTTTAGAAAGGTAAAAAAAAAAAAATTTACAAGGCTGTAAAAACAAAATCCGTTCATTTTGAATATTAAAATCCCAATTGATTCTTCAGAAAAATGTAAAATATTAGACAGAAAATGATGGAATTTGTGCCAGGTGTATTCGTGCAATATATAACCAGTTCTCACGTTTAGGCAGCTCCTATTGTTTGTGTTGCCCCTTCAAGCTAAAACAGAAAGAAGAGAAAGAGTCAAGCGGCGAGCAATGGCGACATCGCTTGTAAGATCGGGTTTTCTTCGAACGGCCCTACGTGGAGGCGCTCGTGGCTCCCAGGCTCCCAAGCGAAACTTTTCTTCGGCTGGTCATCACGATGATGCTTGTAAGTACCTTATCATCTCTCTCTTCTCTAACCCTATTTATTTTAGGGTTTAAAAAATTAGATCTGCTGCAATAGGTTTGTTTCGCGGGAGCGTGTCGTGCATTAGGTCAATTTTCGTGCGGAAAGGGTTTGCGTATTGATGAGATTGGCCCAGCTCCATTTTATTTGACATTAAAAGAATTATGCGATCCGTTATTTTTTTTCTAACTTTTAATGTGAACTGTTTGCGGTCGATTTCTTTCTTTGCTGAAATCGATTCGTAATTTCTATTTATTCTCCGCTGAAATGGATTTGTGCATTGATTTCGACTCTAAGTTTGAATATTTTTGCGCTTATGTTCGAAATGATAATAAATAAATAAATAAATCGACGTTTCAATTATCTCGATTTCAAACGTTAGTTTCGAATCCGATAGCGTGGTTGCGTTTAAATTGCTGGATGTAGACTCATTGGGTTTGTATTTATAGATAGCAACATTTTTCAGTTTAAATGAGCAAAGTATATTAGGATTTTTGTGTCTTACTTCATCACTGTAATATTGACCTTTCTGTTATGAATTTCATGTATCTTTTATTTCAGGTTGAGATTGATAGATTTTCTCTACCTCCCCTATATTGCACTTTGCATGTTTTATTTCAAAGATTTGTTTTATATTTTTTAATTATTTCTCTTATTTTTTTCTCAGACGAGACGGCCAAATGGGAGAAGATTACATATCTAGGCATTGTCAGTTGCTCTGCTTTGGCCATTTATAATCTATCAAAGGGCCACCCACACACAGAAGAACCTCCTGTGAGCTTTTGTTTCTACACATCTGCAGTTCTTTATGATTGTTGTTCTGTATTTTGTGTTTGTCTATCTTTTCCCCATCTCCAGTGCATGTTCAAGTACATTTTGTATTATTAAAACAAAAGTTTAACTTTTTACTGTTCTGCGCAGGCTTACCCATATTTACATATCCGCAATAAGGAATTCCCATGGGGTATGTCTTTAATTTTATGTCTTCGTATCTGTGATGTGTAGCTTTCTTTAGAAGTAGTAATTATTTCTCAAATATTTGAATAGTTTTGAATTTTCCCTCCGTTCCTTTAGTGATGGAAAATCTTGTTGGCTATAGACTTTTTTTTGTTAATAATAGTGTAGGAACTGTTTACATGACCATTTTTCATTTTTGTTTAGTGAATGGAAGCCATCTTTTGTTGATTAGTATACTAGATTTAGTTTCTACTGGATGGTTAGGGAGGGTGGGTTGTGGCTGTTTTGGGTTTATTATTCACATGTTAATATTTGTGGGCTCTTTCAGTCACAGTTTTTATGCATATATTGGTTCCAATTATCAGAATTTCTAGTAGGACATGTAATGCCGTTTTTAAGTTGGAGATCTGGTGTAAATGAGTTTATTTTTACTGCTTTCGGTTTTTACATGTTTGTTTGCATGGCACCTACGAAGGCACATGGCCTCCAATCTAAGGGTCACACTGTGGCTCATAGTTTTCTTTTATTTTTGCAACTTTGGCAATGATTTAATGTAAAGAAATTTTCAATATAGATACCAGAAGTTATTTTAAGGGTACTGAAGTTGCTCTTACACCCAACCAGTATTTCTCAGTGACTCATTATTTTTCGTTGGTTGTTTGTATAAATTTCTAACTTTATTATCACAGTATGACGGTACAGGTGGTTGTTTATTCTTATAGTTCTGTTTGAACATGTTTATCTACAAACACTTGTAGAAAATAATAGGTTTAGTTACCCATCCTTTTGGTTAAATATTTTGAAACGAATCAAGGATTTTTCATCAAAATTAACGTTATTAATAATGATGATTTGCTTTATTGATGTAATTAACATAATCATAAAACCAATTTTGATACAAAAATCATTGATTCGTTTCAAGAAATTTAAAATGAAGACCAAATTGTATTAACTTTTTAAAAATTGGGACCAAATTGAAACTTAAAAAAATTGGAGGACTAATTTGACACTCTTAGATAAAAACAAGTACCAAAAGAGTAATTAGACCAAAATAATAAGAAAAAAAATTGAAATACCTTTTTCTTAGAAGATATACTTTCTTTAATGGTTTAAATAATTTTTTGGAGAAGCTTAAATCATTTAGTTTTCCAAAAAGTTGATTATAACGAATAGATAAACTAATTTTAGCTTATAAAATAGTTTATGTAATTTTTTCTTTTCATTTTTAGTAATTATGGGGAAACTTGTCTAGATATATGAATTATATACAAGATTAGAGGTTACTGTTTGCTTCTACATTAGTAGCAGATTTCTTGTGTATTTGCATCCCTCGTCTGCTGTTAGTAATCCAATGCTACTGTGTCTGCCTGTGTCTTCAAAATATCGTTGGACTAAGATTTCATGTTGCATGACATGTTTCTTTTATGATATGCAGGTCCCGATGGGCTATTCGAAACTAAGAACCACCACTAAGAGAGTATTAGTGGTTTAATGAAGGTGTTTGTGGCACCGGGGGCATTTCTTTCGTCGATGTTCAAGAAATAGTGATTGACTATTGCGGTTTTCGAAATGTGATCTACAACTTGCACTTGACAACATTTGTTTGCCATGTTTTTATTTTGTGTTGTTTTTTATGGTTGAAACAAAATAAAATTGCCAAACAAAATTATGCTTTTCATATCGATTCTTGGTTCAATAAATTTTGAAAGAAATCGATCGTCAGGCCGCAGGTTTATATTATGTTATCTCCTTAACTGTTTTCTGGTCGCTGTTAGCTTTTGTTTTGATTTTTAAAGATACGCTATCCATGTTTGCGAATAGAAAAAGTTCCAAATTATAAAAATGTTAATTGCTGTAGGTATTTTACAAGAATTTTTAACCGCTGGATGTGGGAGTAGTAAATGTTTATGGTTCCATCATTATTGAATTTGACTAATTAGGCAGTTTCCTTTAAGATAATATGGATTTGAAGTGGGTAAGTGATGGTGTAGTTGTATTAATTTAGAATGTGTTTCAGTTTTATTTTTTTGAGCGTAGGGAACAATGTTGGATTATTTTACCAAAGAATTTTACGGGAGGGTTTTCCTCTTTTAGTCTGCTATCCACCAAATTTGATGCCTTGCTGATAAAGGTTATAAAGTGAATGTGACTCATATGAGTGGTTTAATATGGGTGTAATTGAAATTGAGTTAATTTAATTTGATTTATTATTTTTGGTGAATTAGAATTTTTTTAACTTATCTTTAACTGTTCGCGTTAAGTAAATCGATTCATTTAAAAGTATTTTATCTTTTTAATTTATTTTATATATTTATTGTATATAATAAATATAATTTATTTATTTTATAACATGATGATCAAAGTATTATTCATGTTATTAAATGATGGTAACCAAAAGTTAAAAAGTGTTAATTAATGACAAATATGAATCTTAAATATTTAAATTATTCAAATAAAATATTATTGAGTATGATTTTAATTTTTTAAAATTTAAATTGTTAAATTATGTTATAAAAGATAATAAATAGTTATAATGAAAAAATTATGAAAATAGTAAAAGAATAATAAAGAATGGTTGGTGGTAGTGCCGTTTATGATAGATAAGATCTGTTGAAAATAATAGAATATAATATATTATGTATAAATTTTTTTAAAAATATGATAATTTATTGTTTGAATCTAAAATAAAGTTAAATTTATTAAATATTGTTAATATAAAATTTATAAATTATTATCATTATAAAAATTTATATATTATCATTATATGTATCTTATTTCTATTCTTTTATAAACTTAAATGTGAATAATTGCATTAATAGTGTTCATAGAATTGTGTTAGGAGATTGTAAAGTGTTAACATTGAATTTCGTGTGGATGAATATATTTACTTTTGAAAAAAATAAAAAAATAAAAAATGTTTCTTTAGATAGCGGTAAATAAGAATCGATGCAATAAAATCTTTTTTAAAGATTTTTAAACTTTAAATTTAGAAGAAAAAGAGGTGAAAAAAAAAGAAAGAAAGCCCAATTTGTTTTTAATTATCACACCCTTCTTCATGAACTCAATAACCCAACATATTTTAGTTTTCACTCTTTGTTTTTCTACCCTTTGCTCCTAATAGATAGGAAATAATGATATGATTCTAATAATTAGAAGTCATATATCTTCTAACGAGTATTTGTAAATGGGTTAGAGCACTCCTCAAGTGCTCTATTATTAATTTAATTTAATTCTTTGTCGATCAAAAATAAAAATCAATATTACTGATGATGATTGATAGTATGTTCTGATTTGCTGTGATTTGATCAGTGTAATGTGATGCTATCATGAGCAATTCCTTTATTACATTGTTCATTACAATTAAGACTACAATTACATTGGTATTGCAATATGTGGATACAAATACACAATTTGTCATGTGAAAAAGAATCCAAGGAAAAAAGAAAATGTTCTCTATATTTCCTCTTTCTTGTTTGGTAGTTAAAAAGAGTGAGATTAACACAAAAGAAGAGGTATTGAAAAGTTTAGAAGGTATGTCATTGTCATTATTTTCTTTTGATTGATGCATTCCTAATCTTTATTATATATTTTTTTAATATTGTACGAGTTTTTGTTTTACATCTAATCTCATTCTTTTGGTTTAGGGATATTATTTTATATTATTCATTCATATCTTAATCTAAAAATCATAAAAAATACCTTTTTTCATTTCTTTTCGTGTTTACTCGGTCGCTAGTGCCCGCGTGACACTAATTTTCAAATTTCTTTTTCTAGAAAATATTAAAAATATAAAGAACTAAAAATAAAAAAATAATTTACTTTATTTAATTTTATTGTCTATCCGGCTGCTTGCGTCGCATGATATTCATTTTCAAATAATTAAAAATACTAAAAACATAAAAATCTTTTCAAAATTATATAAAAATAAAAAATCAAATCAACAATTTACAAAAGGATCTTTAAAAACTAATGATCCTTGATTTTCCATTATAAATGGAAATACGTATGAACAAGATCAATTCTTGTCGGGTTCACCAACTAAAAATTAATTAATTTCTCAAAATAGTTCTTCGTAAGAACATGTGATCCTTGATTATCCATTGTAAATGGAGATATGTAGGATTAAGGTCAATCCTTGTTAGATTCACTTCCAACAAAATCAAATCATTTTTAAATAGTTTTCTGAATAGTTGTTCAGAGAACACTACGTAAAATGGAGAATGGTATGAGCTGGGATTAATCCTTGTAGGACTCAAAAAACTTTTTTTTTCTTTTGTACATTTTTCTGTTATTATTTTTGGGGAAAATAAACATTTTGATAAATCATATATTTTCGCACCTTTAATTAAAGGTCCGTCTTAGGATGGACGCAGTAAGGTGTCAATACCTTCCCTCATGCGTAACAGACTCCCTAATCCAAAATATGGTTTTTTGCATACCTTGTCTTATCTTTTTTGTTTAGTTGTAGTTTTCTGGAATAAACTATGGTGACAACTCCAAACTCTGTTTTTTCAAATTTTATTTTTGGTTCGTTGTACTGTCACAATTTCGGTTGCGACAATATTGTTTATGGGAAACACAACATTCATCTGGCTTTCGAAGAAGCAACCCCTTGTAACTCTATCAACTTGCAAAGCCAGTCGAGTACGTTTTAGCATATTGGAGTGTTTGCGCCATGCAGTTTGACTTAGAAATCTTCTAAGCAAGCTAGAGATGAAGCAAGGGAAGGGGATTGTGATTCAAGTTGATAACAAATCAACCGTTGAATTAGTGAAGAGCCTGGTCAATCATGAGAGAAGCAAACATATTGATGTTCGATTTCACTTTGTCCTAGAGCAAGTAAAAGAAGGAAATGTGGAGTTAGAGCACATAGGAAGTCAAGCACAAGTTGCATATATGTTTACAAAGTCATTGCCGGCCACTCTGTTCGAAAATAGCAAGATGATGACTGGAATGAAGGACAAGAAAACTATTTAAGTTCACGGGAAGATTTTGTTGAGTAAACATAAATGTGAGTAGTTGCATTTAATAATGTTAGGAGAATTAAGTGTATTGGGAGATTGAAAAGGTTACAAGTGCTTCTAATGATGATTATGACATGTAATAGAGTTCATTAATTATGGTTTAGATAGTAGATGTATTTAATGGATGTAATTCTTAATAAAAATGGTATATAAATAGTCCTTGTTTGTGAACCGTCTTCTCCACCAAAAGGAAGAAAAAGAAACTTTTGTACAATTGTAGATGTTTTTATCGACAATACTAAAGTAATTGTTAATTTAATTTGACTAAATCTTAAATCTTTCGTTACTGTTAGTTTAGTGTCTTCTTCTTGAAGATGGTGCAGTTGCTTTCCTAACGCAAGTGACATTTAAGCATGCAGCCGTTATGACAGTTCTATCATCGTTGTATTTGGTTAGTTGTAGAGGCGCCATCTAGTTAAGGAAAGGCCAACTACCAATAGCTTCTCCATTGTTGCCTGCATTTGAACTCTTTCTGTTTTTCAACTCAAACATCATCACATTTCTTTTGGTGTCAATTGTCAATATCAACATGTCTCAACCCAGTCACGGAGGCAGCAAAAGACAAAATTTTAAAAGTCCATATTTGAAAAAGAGGTTAAGAAATGTAAAAGTGTTAACTTTGAAAAGGGACTTGATGTTCCCTTATGCTATGAAATCCAGTTTAAGGTGCAAACTCCTTCTCTTTAGTCTTTTCATTTTCACCAGCTGTTGTCATAAGTAGTCGTGTTTTTGCAGTGTAGATGTAGAAACCATAGTAAGCTATTCATTAATCGCTTGAGAAAGCAGAACAAATATTGGAGTCTTACCATTCATGTCATTTTCTGAATCACGAATGAATGCCTATAATTCTTCCAATGCGATGCTTATTAAACACATGATGGAGATATCTAACTAACTGTTCGATTTTCCTTTTCATAAAATGGGATTCATAGTTATTTTTGCACTATATTTGGGTAATTCATTTATTTTATTCAATGTTCTAAAAAAAGTGCTTCACAGACAGTTATAATTTTATTTTGCACTATTTCTGATCATTTTCCAGTTCAAAACTAATATCTTCACACTACAAATCATTTACAACTAACAAATTAGCCAAATGATTCTTGCCTTGCGTTATGATTCAATAACCTTTCCAAAATAACAGTACGAAAAGGTCCAGTAGTAGAAAGATGAGGAACTTTGCTCTGATGATATTCTAAAAGTGGTAATTATTGTTTCCATAAGGGTTCAGGTTACATATGAAGAATAGCGAATAATTTATACAAAGAAAGCTGTAGAAATTCTTAATCTGACTTTGAAAACAAAAAAGCTTGACATCATAATAACCAACTAAAGAAACTCAACAAAATTCGAAAAAGAAGTAGGACCAAAAGAAGCTGCATACAGTTATTCTATTAGAATTATCACTGTGCTGCAGTATCCTTAATTTGATTGCTTTCTTCATGTGATTGTGGCAAATCCACGCGAGATTCTTTATCCTCATGAGTGATTGAATGATCAGAACTTCCTTGATCATTCAAGTTAGAATTGCTGTCTCCATTGGAGTGTGCAGATTCCTCCTCCTTTTGTGACTCCACTGTTTTGTTTTGAGCACCGTCTTCATTTTCACTAGTCTTGCTCTGAACTGTGTTATCATTCTCACCCTGCCCTGCATCAGCATTGTTATTTGAAGATGCATCTTTCTCTTCCGGAATGGATGAACCCGAAGCATTGTCTTGTGCTTCACCATTATGATTCCCATTGTCATTTTCATTTTCCTTGTTTTCAGAGGCATTCTCGTTAGAATCACTGCCGTTATCTGAGTTTGAGGTTTCCTTATTGTTTTGCTCAGAAGAAGTATGAGACTGGCTAGCATCATTGCTGTTATCTGAGTTTGAGGATCCCTCTTTGTTTTGCTCAGACGGGTTAGAATCATTGCTGTTATCTGAGTTTGAGGATTCCTCGTTGTTTTTCTCAGATGAAGTGCCAGACTGGCTAGTACTGCTGTTATCCGAGTTGGAGGATCCCTCTTTGTTTTGCTCAGATGAAGAATCAGACTGGCTAGTGTCTTTGTTGTCATTAGCACTTCCATCACCGTTTGCGTTGGTTTGATCAGCATTGTCATTCTGCGCAGAATTTGTATTACTTTCTACATTTGCGGCTTCATCTTTCTTTTGTTCTGAGGAAGTATCAGAAGAAGTGAGTTGAACATCATTGCTAGCATCTTTGTTGTTATTGTCGGATGATGCAACATTTTCCTGCTTTCCTTCTTGGACAGAATCGTTGCTTGGGTTTTCATTCTGAGCAGCATTACTTGTTGTGTCCTTGTATTCACCATCGTTTGCATTGCTTTCATCTGTTTCAGCTTTCTTCCACGCTTCTTCTGAGTTAGAAGAAGAAGAATCTTCGGTTTTTAGTGTTGCATTCTGTATGTTGGAGTCCTCTACATTGGAGTTGTTGGAGTCCTCTACTTTGGAGTTGTTTTCATTTTCTGATGCTTCAGTATTATGAGATGATGTGTCAATCCCATTCTGCTGTGATGAATCTAGAGTATCTACACTATCCTTTGTGGAATCATTTTTCTCTTGTTGTTCTGATTCTGACGTGGAACTTTTCTGTGACTCATTCTCTGACTGTGTCTTATTTTCAGCATCACTTTCATTTCCTTGGCTGTTTGTTGTGACGCTAGAATCAACCCCTTCTTTAGTGTCAGCATTCTTCTGAGACTCTCGCTCGAACTCATTGTTTTCCTTTTTATCAGATTCTTCTTCTGTCTTAGAATTGTCATCCGTGTCTTGCGGTTTGTGGTCTACAGCACTAGAAGCATTATCTCCAGCATAATTTTCCTCTCTATGCTCCTCCTCATTTTTGCCCCCGTCCTGAACCTGATCTTTAGATGTAGTCTCTTCCTGAACTTTGTCTTGCTCTTCTCCCCCACTTTCTCCATGATTGTTCTCATCTGTCATTTCTTTACTATCTTGCTCATGATTTCCCTCCACATTGTCCTTCTCTTCAGTTTCATTCTGTTTCACCTCTTCATTTTCCTTATCTTTATTCTCCGTCTCTTCATTAGCTTGCTGACTTTTCTCTTCACTAGTGTCTCCAGTTTCATTGTTCTCCCCTTCGCTTTTGTTCTCTTCATTCTCCTTCATTGCATTGTCACTCTCATTGTTATCCATATTGTCATTCTCCGGCTCATTCTTTTCTTCTTTAACTTCTCCAGTTTCTTTGTCCTCCGTTTCACTTCTGTTCTCCTCATTATCCTTCAATGTACTCTCACTCTCCTTGTTTTCAATATTTTCATTCTCTCCAAAAAATTGCTCATTATGATGTTCAGCTTCCCCTTTTGTCCTAGCATTTTCAGAATTTTCTTCAGTTCCTTGGTCTATTGAATCCTGTCTGTGCTCAGAATTCTCTTCATTGTTACTTTGCTCATCATGCTTTAGGACCTCATCTTCCACACCATTAACATCATCCAGTTTGTGTACCTCTTCGTGCTTGTTTTCTTGTTGTTCATCCTCCTCCTCCTCCTTGTGCCTTGCATCTACCACTGGAGTTTTCTCCACGCCAGGATGAAGGTCCTTCCTCCCCAACTTGATAACATCACCGCCAGTCTTCGTGCTTTCAACAAAGGATGATTTCTTGTCATTAGAGTGTTTGATTTGGTAGACTAGCCAGATACAAACGCCAAGCAGAACACATAACTGTAGAGCATGCTTCACCTTGAAGCCTCCTTTGGATCTTTGACTCCTCCGGGGAGATAACCTGAACATGCTGGAAATTCCTCACCCACCAAATTTGACTTCTTTCCAATTTACCTGCCCATATGAATATCAAATTCTTTGAGGGGCTCACACAATCACAACTAGCAACTCAACTCAACATAATTAATAACCATGAACTTGGCAAAGAAAAGAAATATCCACAAATTTAAAGCTTATCTATGTATTATAAACAAAAGAATGTTTCTATCAGTTGAACTGCTGCTGATATTAAATAACACAGGGTTTAAAACGCCATCTTTAGAAGTAACAAGATTATGCATACACGTCCTAAATTCAAATCAATGGCAATAGAAGACAGGCCAAATCGCATAATATACTGGTATCCAGTAGCCAAATCTAGATCAACAAAGGAACATGTGTATGAACAGAAACAAAAACAAAATAGAATAGGTGATAATGTATGGCACACTAAAAGGCATTCACAGGTGTACCCAGATCTAGACTGGCTCTTCTCAACAAGATCATAATTGAGTTAGCAGTTCCAAGTAAATCAAAACTGAATATTCCTTGAGATATTAGCAATGGTACATGCACACATAAGAATTGCAACGCAAATACATACACACATACCTGATAAAAAGTGAGTGTTCAAGAAAGAGGAATCCTTCTGAGTAGGGTGGAACAGTGCTTACAAGAGGCAGTTGCAGACCACCGTCTTCGACAGCACTGAGAATGAATGAGAGAGATCACAAAACCTTAATTTGTATTTGGAGTTTCTCTCAGTGGGAATGCTGCTGGATCTGATCCCTTCACTGCAACAGGAACGAAAACCAGATTTAACAATAATTTTTCACTGACAAAATGGCAAATCACAATGCTAGGCTTCTCACTTATTTATAGCAACTCAACAACCTTCTTGTACACAAATTTTTTATTTTAGAATAGTGAAAACAAGTTAGCTTCCACATTTATGTTCACATTTTTTTATTACATTAACTTATATAATTTTATTTTTATGTGTAATAAAAAAATAATAAATAGAAATGTAATATAATTTAATATATACTAGTGTAAACACAGGCGCTATCGCGCCTGTGTGTACGCATTTTTTGAATTATATTAATAATTGATGATATTGTAATGTTATTAATTTAATAAACAAAATAAAAGTATATTTATAAAAAA
>Ga0214542_1004629_pt1 | contig 27075 bp, 9 predicted proteins | sample CNSS1metaG_FD_160096 | JGI IMG/M metagenome (GOLD analysis project Ga0214542, IMG submission 160096) | Root nodule microbial communities from cowpea collected in UCLA plant growth center, Los Angeles, California, USA - CNSS1 | ecosystem: Host-associated > Plants > Roots > Nodule | place: USA...
AAAAAAAAATTCCACCTTCGAGAATTCATCAATGAAATCATCCTTCTTGCTCTCGAGGGCATTTAACTCCTGTTGTAGTGTTTTCATGAACTGAAACACACAAGTATTCAAGTAAAAAATTTGCTTGGATTATCATAGGTAAAATATACTAACCGTCAATCAAGTAAATCATTATCATTTTGTTCTGACATACCAAATTAGATTGATCCTCGGCAATGACATCATTAAATCCAGCATTTTCGAGCATCTGTGCATGATTTAGAATAGAAGAAACATGTCACGTACAAGAAATATCAGCATGAATAATCAAATAAGATCATGTTAGGCATTACTATGAACTCTAACTTCTCAGCATGAATAATAAATTATATGTAATTTCATGGTCTTTTTTCTTTTTTTTGTTATTCCCCCACCAGAATTGGTGTTTTATCTTGATAATTTGTATAATGAAAGTTTACATTCAAGTTTAATACAGAATTTCTAAGAGAACAGTGCTAAAAACATTTATGAAACCAGAACTAAAATTTGTTCATAATTTCAGGTGGGATAAAGAAGCCAAATGATTTTATTATCATACCTGAGAATATGTTTTCATCTCATGGATATAGTATCCTCCTTTTTGTATGTAGTTAGCATATCCTACTGATAGACTTCCTACACTTTTGCAGTAATCAGTAATTAGAAGTGTACCTCCAGGCTTCAACCATTTGTAAAAGGATCTAAATAGTGATGGTTTATCCTGAATAAATCAACAAAAATTTGCAGAAAATAGAAGTTAAAAACATGAAATGAACTGAAGACACAAAAGGGTGTGGACTTTACCAAAGAAAAATTAAAAAACCAAAGAAGGTTACTTACTTTGATGTGTAGCAATGTGTCACGGGAATAGATTACATCGAATGTATTCTCAGGGTATGATTTTTTAGTGCAATCGGCACATTCAAATTCTACTGAACATTTGAGCCCAATTACACGTTCAATGGCAAGAGAAATCATGTTTATGGAGAGGTCAATGCCAACTACCTCAACATCAAAATTTTCAGCCATGTAAATGTCACCTCCCCCGGTACCACAACCAACATCCAAAACTTTTTGGCCTGGTTTTAGTCCCAACTTTGCCACAAATTCCTCTGTTGTTTCTGCAAGAGTAAAAGCACTTTCAATTCAGTAACATGTGAAATCTACTATGAAAGCAGAATTTTGTATTGCATAACAAAACATACGAAGGAGTTATAAAGTGACTTAGTGATAAAGTTGGAAGGAAGGATATGAGAGGTTATGGATTCAACTCTCCGATAACATTTGAGCGATAACATTTGAGAGTTATAAGGTTGATTTGGTGAGTTTGGAAAAAAGGGTGTAAGAAGTTGTGACTTCAATTTCTCCACTAACAAAATACTAACTACTAACATTTGCCGATAAAAAAAACATAACATATGAAAGTGGCAAAGCATACCAAGTCCTCCTGTGCTGTCAAAGCCTTGGCCAAAAACACTCTCATAGAGTAAAATATCCTTGTGATTATACTCAACACTATCTAAGAACCGTTGGAACCTCCTATCATCTTGTGATCTCACTTTTTGCCATATCCAACAAATCTGCATGAAGGTTCACTGTTTTAATCAGATACTTTCAACCAATTTTATAAACTAAAATAAGATATAATAATTAAGAGAAATGGAAACCCTGTTTTGTTACCTGGTTTTGATTCTTCTTGTTTCGTACATAAGCTCCAATGCATTTACAGCCAATAAGCGAAAGTTCAAAAGAATTCCCTCTATCATCACTCTTATGACACTCTTTAAACGCCTACACGAAAATAAGAAATGTAATCCAAACCAAACCCTTTTAGAAATTAGAGTATGTTTAGACAATTTTTACCATTAATACTTTAACAAATGAAAGTAAAACTTAAACTTATTTTATAAAGAAAGTTATCATATAATTTCCTTAAACTTTTATCTTCAACTTTGTACATAAATTAATTTTGATGAAGGAATTCATTTCGTTCATTTTAGAAATGTTCATAGAAAAGCTTGTACAAACGTTTCTTTAGTTTAATAACAGTGCATAATCAGTTCAAGTTATTATAAGATGATTATTTCGATGGTTTCTTCATCTGAAATTCTTTCTAAAGGGTCTGCTTCTAATTCTATTCTTGAATTCTGTATTTTAAAAGCATTTATGGAATCTACACATGCTACTTCTGCTCGTAAGATTACTCTGGTAAATTGGTATCTTCCCAAATATTACTTTATTAGATGTAATGTGAGGATCCTGGTTTGTCAGCTTATAATAAGAGATCTTTCAAAGGTTGTTTTGTTTATTTTTATTGGTACAGCTTCTGTGTTTCATGCAGAGATTACTGCAATTATGAAGGCTATTGAGTAAGCTCTTTAGTTTGGTTAGAGTTCTCTATGGATTTAGAGTTCTTTCTATGCTAGTTTTTTATGCTTTTAAGAAGCATCATGTTGTTGCTTGGAGATTAAGGAGTAAATGGTTGAGATCCCAGAAATTATGTTCTTCCATGAACATTTTATATTCACACATTACAGGAAAAGGAATGATTTTGCTGATAGATTGGCCAATTAATTACACTAAGAACAAACCTTGGTGTAAAATCTAGGTTCCCTGTAGTGAGTTGGGTTGTATTTTCTCTTGGAATCTCCAGATTGGTGGAAACATGATTCTCTGAAGAACACATATCCACCTACTTTTAACCATTTGATCATTCTTCCTGCTAAATTCTCAACCTGACATGAAAAAAAAGGGAAAAACAAGAGCCTTACAATAACGAAGGAAAAAAGAATAATCATCATGGTTTTTGTTTTTCTTTCCACCACTTTGGCATGAGAATCAACCACTTTCAAATTCACCAATACAAGATAGCTAGAAACATCAATACATCATTGTCATTCATTGCAAAGGCAAAACGACAAAACCATAACCAAAAGAAGCCATTAAAGAACTCAATAACACATCATGTTATCTTCAACATACCTAAATTGAACAAAAAAACCATGAAAATTTGAATGGCTTAATATTTTCCACTCAAAAACTCACCTCTTCATCGGAAAGATACATGAGTAACCAATTTGAGAAAATCAGATCAACGGACCCTTCAGAAATCTGCAAGTTCGGAGATGTGACATCAGCACACATGAACTTGACATTCTTGTGGTGCCCATTAAGGTTTTCATTCTGCAGAAACATTATGTGAGATGATTAAAACCCTAATTTTTCATCATTACATCATAACATGGGTAGAACCAATTTCTTTTTTTTTTTTCATGTTGACAAACATAATCACTAATTAGGGTTCAAAGTGTGATTAGAAATTTCAGTTACCTTCTTGATAGCACTCTCAATGAAGTCCACAGCAAGTAATTGGCCAGCTTTCTTGGCCAATTCACCTGTGAATCTTCCAATACCTGCTCCAAGTTCCACCACTGATTTTCCTTCATATGCTGGTAGTAAAGACAAAACCTTTGTGACAAAATATAGATGATGAGTCAAAAAAAAAATCACTTTGAAAAGAAAAAAACAAAAGGGGTACTGATAAAAGGTACAAGAAGAAATTTTTCTAGCCTCTCATTGATTCTTACATCAAAAAAATAAAGTTGGCCTCTATAATTTATTACTTCAAACTAACAACCATAAGAGAAAGTTGATTAAATCCTAGAAAATCCTTAAGAAAAAAATATTAAATTGGAATGTAAACTAATTTAATATTTATTGTTTAAATAATTTCAAACATTTAATGTTATATATTTGATTTTGAGTTTAGTTTTTATACACTGTTAACTTAGGTACATGTTTATTTATCAAGGAATTAGAAGTCAATCTAAATATACTTTTTAGAATAATTTTTACAAAAAATTAACAACCCTACCACATAACAATTCGTGTTTAGTTATTAACTTAGGAAACAAAATCTTTGAATTGTAATTAAATTATTTTTTTCATGAACTAATTAAATTCTTCAATATCTTTCATCATGGCACACAATAAATAACCCCTAAAATAGCAATATTAAAAACCAATAATGTTCTCTTATTTGTACATAAGATAGTAAATATCAGTGATATTTTTTAGCAAGCTTCTGTAACAAGTTTTCCTTACTTAAAATTCACAAAACTATATAAATTTTAATACTTTCTATTGAAATTTACATGTAATTTTATGAAACTTAAAATGTTCCACCCAATAACTAAGAGCATATTAAAAGGAATAATGAAAATATATTACTAATATTAGCATTCTATAAAAACATATATTACCACTCCGTGATGTAAAGATGCATAGTAGAAGAACTCAATTTGAATTATTATCTCTCTTTTATTAAGTTTCTTATTGTCACATAGTATTATTTACAAATATTCACTAATTCCCACTCTAAATTTAGTGTCTTTATGGTTTATTTTTAATAGTTCTTGCTTTTATTAGGACGTTAAGCAAGATTTATGTAAATTTGGTTCAGTAATTAAGAGTATTAAAAAGAAAATTATCTTCTCTTTAAAAGTTACGTATGCGTTTACTTCTTAAAAAACAATTTTTTTTTTTGTTAAATTGACGTAGCTGTCACACACTTTAACACAGTGTGGTAAATTGATAGAGTGACTGAATTAATACACTTTTTACACAATATTTTTGTAAATATTTCTATGAGAAATTTCCCCGTAAGTTAAAATTAGTTCATGAAAAAATTTCGAATAATTTATCTAAATTTTATTTAAATTGTGTAAAAATTAAGTTTCTCAAGTTTTTTTATCTCTCTTAGAATAAATACTTATGATAGAAATTTTATTCAAAATCTAACGTAAACTAATTAAAAAGTGAAAGTAAAAATTTTCAACTTAGAAAAATAAAAGGAATGGTGATCTCAACTTTCACTTTATTAAAATTTAATATGAGAACATAATATATTAGAGATATTTTTCTCTGTTTGAATTACAGAAACGCAGTAGTTAAATGATAAAATTGTGTAAGAAAATAATGTGATAAAAAATGTTGTGAGTTATAGGAAGTGAAGAATCAATCTTATAGAAGTGGTAATAATTAGGGTTCTCAAAATGTTCTTATAAATATTTTTTTTTTTCAAGTGTGAGTGAATTTGAAACACTGGTACGTTGAAGGTGAATTGACCACTCACTATTCAAAGTATAATTTTTTTTTCATTTTTTTATTATAATTTTTTATCGTGTAGGTTAAAAATTTGATTTATTTTAAAATTAAAATGTTATCGAATAATATTTAAATAGATCAAATATTTATTTATTTCATTTGTTTAATTATATAAGTTAACATTTTCATTTTTAATTACTATTATCTTATAATATCATATCACTTTTTAACAAGTGAATTTTATTATTTTAGATAGATGAGTGGAGTCCATATACTTTAATGGCATTACAATAAATATACAAAACAAAATGAGAAAAAAAAAAAGTTTAGTAAATTGGTGAATCGTATAACTATAACATAAATATAAGAAACAAAATAAACAGAATGAAAGAATGAAAAATATATTTCCAACAAGTCATGATGGATTGAGTTAATTTCCAAATTTTGGCCAAAAATTATTTTTTATTAAATTAATTCATTTTTAGCCTAACTTGTGATTAATAAAAAAATTAAAATAACTTATTTTAACACTCTATTAATAATAATAAATAAATAAATTATAATACTTGTAAAATATAAATTAACTTTAAATTTAGTATATTTAAAGAATAATGAGTATATTAGATGATGTTTTCAACAAGCTTTAGAGGCAACTCAAAAACATGTTTATTCTTAATTATGGTTAACATTTAAAGAAATAATTTTATAAATGTATAAAACAAGTTAAAATAACAAAATATCTAATTAACACGTAGAGTATTGGACTACACAACTTTTTACCCGGAAAAAACTAAATCAAGTTGATTAACGAGTAATAAAATGAATTGTTAAACAAACTTGAAAAAGAAAGAAAAACTTTATATATAGTAAAATTATATTATAACTACCATCTTTTTAACTCTTACCTTTATTTTTAACGTGATTTAGTGTAGATAATTGATTATTTCAAATGAAAAGACAGAAATATATAATCAATAACTCACACTAAATTACGTCAGAAGATAGAAGATGAGAGTAAAAAAAATGAAAACATCGTCTTTTAGATATAATAGTTAGATAGTTAGAAGAAGATGAAAATAAAGATGGCTAATGAGAGAATGCAGAGTCCAGATTCTTTATTAATTTTTTTTTTTACGTTGTTTTCTGCTAAACATAAAAATATACTGTGATAACATTTTAAATACTTTTTAATATATTTTAAAACATTAAAAATAATGATAATCAGTATATTATGGAAATACAGTACTAACAAAATCCAGAATCTAAATGCGAGAATGTAATAGAATTGAAAAATTTAGATAGGGAAAAGAAAACGAGACGCACTTCTGGTCTCTCTTCCTTGTCGAGATGAGAGGCGTTTGAATCCAACATCATCGATTCTACCGACAACTCTGTCGTGTGTTCCATCCAATAATTTTTCTGAACGCACCGTTCATCCACTCCTCCACCTGCACATTACATTCTCTTCACATCAAATCTTAATAATATTCATTCATTCTTCATCACACATCATTATATAACAACAACAACAATTCATTCATGCATGTTCATCACCTTGCACCATAGCCAACGACGCCATTAATGACTCACACAAGAACTCTGTTATCACTCTATTACCTCTTTTCTTCTTCTCTTTTTCCCTTCCAACTTCTTCGTCTCTTATTTATAGACAAAAATCCTTCGTTACCAACAAACATCCCTAATTTCCGTTTTTGTTTTTTTTTTTTTTTTTTTGTCCCACTTTTGCTATGTAACAAGAAACACCGACCTTCACATGTTGCTATTGTCCCTACACTCTTACACTCAATCATTCTATGTTGTCCACTTCTTTTATTCTTATTTCTTAATTCACAAATTCAATTTTTATTTAATCAAATTAACAAACTCTTTTACCATTGTATCTACCACAACCATATATTAAGGACCATAATAACAAATTCACAAATTGTAGGTAGTATTTTTTTTTTAATATGAATAACGAATCTTAACCATTAATTTTATGAATAAAAATAAAATATTTTAATTAAGGTTAATACCGTTGGTGTGCACTACAACAATGTGATCCTTGTGGTGGAAGGTGCCTCACGCGGGAAGGATGAAGAAGAAGGGATATCCCTAACCCTAAGTTTTGAAAAGAGATGTTTGGTTTATTTCACAAGATTCATTTTGTGTTTTTCACCTCCCATTTTTTACATATATTTCAAAGACATACATATACATGTTTAGGGTTTAGGATTTAGATGAATTCTTTAGGGTTTAGGATTTAGATGAATTCTGGTAAAGTTGATTTTTTCAAATCAATTTGAATTGATGGAGAAGTTAAAAGTAGTTGTTTCAGTATAGATATTAATTTATCATATTACAATTGATTTTGAAACCAAACAAGATTGATTATTTCATTGAACAATGATATTTTGACTATTAAATTTTGACAACTTTTTATTACAACATGATGTCTCATATTTTAAGTAGTTTTGAAATATTGAGAATGAGAAAATGAAAAAATAGAAAACCACAGAAAATGTCACCTAAGATTGTAAGAGAAAGTTGTCAAAATTTAGTAGTCAAAAAAATTATTTTCTTATTTCTACATGACCACATAAAATTTATCTTAAATAATATGCCATGGTATGTGGAGTTAATTAATTCATGTTGTTGTTCTCATGAATAGTTAGTACATTCATCATCAACACCTAAAATAAATGACCAAGTTGTTCAAACCCTCCAATCTCCTTCTTATAAAGTGGGTACTTCAACAATGCCATTGAAATGTTCCTAACATATTTTGTAGCATTTTATTTTAAATAAAGTGAGAGTCATATTATATTGCTCAAAGATTTAAAATGTTGAATCAATTAATTAATCAAATGCAGCAATGCCATTGGAAGTGCTCCACTTGAGGTTGAAAAACTTTTAGATAATAGTAGTGTAGATTATTGATGATCCATATATAAACTTTTCGTTCTTAATATTAATGTTGTTGGTTGCAAATTTAAGTATGTAACTTTCATATATTAATGTCAATTGATTCAACTATTTAAGAATTTGAATATTTTCAATAAGATTCCGTCTTCAAATGTTATACATACAAATATAAATATTTAATTGTTTTGTCGGAGTATTTCACGAATTTTATATCTTTAAACCATTCCATTTAAATTATTTACAACCTAAAAGTTACTTTTTCAAAAGAAAAAAAAATACCACACACAATTAATATTTTTCTTTAATATAATGACAATGTAAACTATTTAAATCGTATTATAGTATACAATTTTAATTTGATCTGATTATTGTACCATCAACAAATAGATGAAAAGTTTATATTATATAGCGACACATGTAAAATTCTATGGCAAATTCATTTTATGAGACTTCCAACTTTTATTTTTGTGAAAATACATAATTAAAAAATAAATATTTCAACATTTAAAAAGAATTGTCATAAATATTGTAACTTGTGATCACTAATATTTGTTGAGTGCGAAAGGGATACCCACGAAAGGCACAAAAACTAACGTGGAACATTGACCTTTTTTAAAAAAATAATTAAGTAATTGAAAGTATATAAAATGAATTTTGACGAAAATCAAAGGCTTTGGATAAATGATTCGTAATATAGTAGTTTTCATATTTGTTTTTATGAATAGATAGTGAGATATGGTTATTTAAACTATATTAAGAAGGGAGAAAGTGATATATACTAATCTTTATTCATATTATAAAAGATTCCCAATAACAAAGACAAGAAAATGAATGATATGAGAATCCAAATTGGTATCTAAGATTGTGGTTGTGATTTGAGAAAGATAATAAATAATTGAAAGCATTATATGTGTTTGACTCTTTCAAGTGAACGAAAAAAAAATGATGATAGGACGTTGTTCCATTATATGAGTCAAGTTAATCTATATAACTCTTATTAATCAAGATATCTAATATAATATAAGGATAATAATGGTTGAGAATACAAATATAAATCTAAGTCTTAGAGATATAAATGTACCATATAAAATAGAAAATTTATAAATTTATTATCTTAATAATTAGTTTAGATGAAGTAATTAAAATATCATAAATTTCAATTTTGTTGTTCGGATAAAGTAATTTAAAATCTATTTTAAAACGAATTAGGTTCAACCTACGACACGGGCCAACTAGGCTCAACCTTCGACCCAGATCATCTTGGCCTAGAGTCATCTTGTTACGACCTTCAGTCAATGCCAACTTGGCTCGACCTTCGATCTGAGTCAACTTAGTTGTCCTTCTCCCCAGGCCAAGTCAACTCAGCTCAACATTCGATACAAGCTAACTCGGTTGACCTATGACCTAAGTCGACTCGGCTTGAATTGGGGCCTGACATGACTCAACTCGACCTGGGCCAAGCCTACTCTACTCGACCTTCGACTCAAATTGACTTGGCTCGACCTTTGGCCTAAGTCGACTAGTCTCGACCTCTAGCCCAGGTCGACTCGACTCGATATTTTACCCCGGCCAACCTAGCTCAACCTTCAGTTAGGACTGACCCAGCTCGACCTTCGACTTGGGCCAAATCGACTCAAAGTCATCTCGTCTCAACCTTTGGTCAGGGCCGACTTGACATACGTCCCAAGCCAGCTCGGCTCAACCTTTGTCCTAGGTCAGCTCGGCTCAACCTTCAACTTGGGCTGGCTCGGCTCGACCTTCGGCTTGAGCTGACTGAACTAGTCCTTCAGCCCAAACCACCTCGTCTTGACCTCTTGCTTGACTTGAATGGACTTTTTGACCTGTGGACTTTTTTGTCTTAACCAATGAGCAATTTCACAACTTAAAAAATTTCAATTTTCTTTTTTTTTGAATGAATTTCAAATTCTACTATTTTAGTTATTTGAAATACCTTCTTAAAATTCTTCAATTTTCAATTTCTTTTTAATTTCCTCGTCCAAACATAATATTTTTTTGTTTTAAATTTCAAATTCTCCAAACAAATAAATTACTATCTTAAATTATCTCATCCAAACACACCATAAAGTTTTAAGTTAAAATTTGTGTCAATCCCACATATAACTTGAGTTTATATCTTATTAGTATTATGTCTCCCTAATAATTCTTGTATAAAAAAACTCATGTAGTATCAAAATTGAATGTTAATTTTGGTAGCCTTCTCATACAAATAAAGAATGGAACTTCTCAATAATGTAAAGAGTTTTGAGAGAGGTTAAAGAAAAAATGAACCAACAATAATGGAATGTAGGGTACAAATAATTGAGAGAAGAGAAGCACTAAACAATGAATGCATGCTTGGAAAAAAAAGAAAGGGACATCATGCAAGAAATAACAAATAGACTCTAAAAAGTCATTATCTTTTGTCTCATGGTATTGTTTGTTGTATTCCAAGTACATTTTTTTTTTATATTTGATAGAAATGTTTTCCAAAATTTTACACATTTTAAATAAGGTTAAATATGTTTTTGGTTCTTTAACTTTCAGTAAAAATTGGAAATAGTTCTTATTTGAAACTTTAGACTAATTTAGTCCTCCAACTTTAAAAGGACGTGTATTTAGTCCTTTTAACCACATTTTTTTAAGTTTATTTGACATTTCAAATGCATTTTATGATAGTACTTGAGTTGATTACATCGTTTAACTCGTTCTCGTTTTAATGTTAGCTGAGAAACAAGTTTAAAATATCAAATAAACTTAATAAAATTTGGTTAAAATGACTAAATTCATCCAGTTTAAAAGATGGGAAACTAAATTAGTTTAAAATTTCAAAAATAAACAACTAATTTCAATTTTTCCAAAAAATTAAGGAATAAAAACATATTTAACCCCTTTAAATATACAATTACGTAAAAAAAAAAAAGCACTTCAAAAAATTCTCACATTTTGGACAAATTGTCTTCACCTATATTGTCTTTGGCTATAGTAGCATCAACTAGTGATAGGAGTAGCATAAGTTTGCACCCACCATTAACCATATCCACAAAGATTCTACCACACAAAAAATATGGAGAAATCTCATAGGAGGAAGACACAAACCATGTGAAGAAGTTTCATTTAAGATGAACATTTATGAATAATACCAAACTTTCTGAAATGTATTTAAACACTATATCATTCATGTTCATTAAGATAACTTTTTGATTGGTTGATGTTGTTTGCAGTTTCTGTGATTTGGAAGTAGTGCTCTATTGTTTTCTGTTGATGAAAGAATTGACCAAAAACAAGACACGTAGAAAGAAACACACACAGTGCCTACTGTGGGAGGACAATGATTGATGTTTTTTTTTTTTTAATTACATATTGTTCATTTTATTTGTACAGATAACATATTTTCTGGTTTATGTTTGAAATTTCATTTTCGAAGAGTCGAAATCCAAGTTATTCATTAAAATTATATTTCAGAATTTCACTGTCTGAAAACTAAATTCTAAACTTATACAGGAAATTCGTACTATTTGTATAAATAAAAGACATATTATATTACTTGAGGAAAAAATTTAACAAAGTGCTGTTGTGTTGAAAAATTCACAATGTTTCCTTGGCCTTTACCTCTACCAACCTCAATGATTCACCTTGTCCTATATTTCATTTTTTTTTCTCTCAAAACATTTATTTATTTTTCTCTTGGATTTTGGTGAAACAATTTTAAACCAGTTATTTTAACTGTTTCTGGATTCCACCAAAACAAAATACTTCTCAAGTTGAGAAATCATTGCATAAATAGTTATAGAGTAAGAAAATGTGAGTTACTAAAAAGAAAGAAAGAACAGGGTAAACAGATACTTTAGCTCTTGAATTTGGAAAATGTTATATCATTCATTTAGTTCTAAAAATCATATCTAACACTATGACAAACTTTCAACGATATTTTTGATTTTTGACGTTTGTTTAAATATCAATGTCGTACTAGGTGATGTCAAAATAACGTCGAAAATCAGAGCAGACGTCACTTAACGTCGGAACAATAGAGATCCGACGTTATCCAACGTCGAAGGCGAAAGGCAACATACGTCAATTTTCATTCTAAATAAAGCCAAAAAACGTGGCAGTTTGACATCTAGTAGTGTTTTAACAAACGTTAAATAACATCGATTATAGCACCACCAAACGTAAACTGTTCTATTTTTTATTTTTAAATTTGGCTATTTTTATAATATTCTTACACCTAAAAATCAAAAAAATTTCAGAACAGTTTCATAATAATTTCAACATAATTCTGAAGTTATAATTATATATAATGACACTTAAGTTTCAACAGTTATAAAATTATATTATATATTAGTCTAAAATTAAAAACTTATTCGACATGTTAGGATTTATTTGGTATTATTTTATTCACGAGAGAACTAATATAATTTTTTTTACTTTTAAGGATTAAAGTAACTATTTATTTCTTTTTCAAAGAAAAGTTAAAACAGTAGAATGAGGTGAAGGTTCACCGTTAGTCCGTTAAAGGTGCTCCACTTTTGGAAATTGGATGAGTGTGTTAGGACTTTTGTCTCCAATAATTTGTACTTTATTATATATATATATATATATATATATATATATATATATATATATATATATATTGGAAATTACAAAAATAAGAGAAAAAATAAAACCTTGTGTGGACCATAACCACATATGTGATACATGATTGCAGGGTTGTTTTATTTCGACACAAAATCAATTATTTCAACTATGGTTGGTTTGGTAAAGAAGAAAGAAATCGAGTGAATGATAAAATAATTATAAAAAGTTGAATATAAACAAGTGGGAAATAAAACTATTTTATTAGAAAAATATATTATGATTCTTTTTTTTTTGTCTTTTTTTTAATATAATTTAGTGTGATATATTAATTAATGGTCTATACTAATTCATATAAAAAAAAGTAAAAAATAAAAATCGTAATATATTTTCTTCTGTTAAAAGGACATATTATTCAAATCTCTTAATTTCTCTTTAATAAAAGCATAAGCAGTATTCAACAGCACTGAGGGGAGAACTTATGAATATTTTAAAAAAAAATATATCTTGTTTTTTCTTTCAAAATAAACATAACATTATGTATGACAAGGTAACACTCTTACGTTTGAGGTAAATATATTCTTAATCTTTTAAATTGTAGCGAAAATTAAAATTAATTTACTTTTTAATTTTTAATTCAATTTAATCTTTAATATTATAAATACATAGATTTAATTATTTTAACTAATTTTTATTTAATTTAATTGGTGTTTCAAATATTTTTTCATTAATATTTAAGTTATTTACATCATTTAATATATTTTTATTTTAATATTAATAAAAAATCGTCTTCAAAACATTAAATAAATTTAATAAAATTTAGTTAAAAAATTAAAAAACTAATTAAAAGTTAAAAATTAAATTAATCTAAAATTTTTAAAAAATAATAATTCAAATTCTAACCAATTTTAGTTAAAGGTTAAAGAAATAAAAATATATTTAAACCATTTTATTTATATGGTAATATCTTAAGAAACAGATTACAGTAAAGTTTATTAATTAGTTGTGATGAAAACATGTGATGTTGTGGATGACGTGGGCATGGATGTGTGGGAATCGCCGCGTCCCTTGGTCTTCAAAAAACAAACCACAAAATTAGCTTTTGGAATGAATGAAAGGTTATCTTTTTTCAACATTTAATGGTCATTTTTACTTTTTGGGAGATATGAAAATGACATTCACTTTAATATTGGTATTTCAGTACTCAATTATTTTCATTACTTACTGTATTATCATATATAATATTTTTTAAATTATTACTTCTTCTTTTTTCTATTTCATCAATAATTCGGTAATTATCAGAGTCGCAGGAGAGAAATGGATTGGGTTAACACTATGGGCTTCCCAAGCAAAGGAAGTTGCTATTTACACCCCTATACAAAAAAAATCATTTTATCTTTTTTTTAGATTGTACTGTCTGAAAATTAAAAAAATGACTTGTAAATTGTCAAGTCTATAAACCCTTTCAATTATACAATCCGAAAGTTAAAAATGATTCTCGAGATAAGTAATTTTTTTGAAAAGACAGTTTCTGAAGTATGCCATCCAAAATTATTATTGTTTTTAAAATATAATTTTCAAATTATACAATTTAAAAGTATTTCATTTTTAAAACAGTTTTTAAATTATGCGTTTTGAAAGTTAAAATAATTTATAAATTGTATAATCTGAAATTTAGTTTTTAGTTTTCAGATTATACCATTTGAAAGTAAAAAAATAACTTTGGTTTTCAAATTATATGATCAGCAAGGAAAATAACTATTTCTTTTATTTTTGTAATTAAAAATATTCTCAAAACACATTACCTAAAGTTAATTACATGAATTCTCTATGAATCCTAGAGATAAGAGAAAGACTCATGAGAGATAATTGAAGATGAAAAATGTAATTCACACATATCAGGAAGAGATGAACCCGCTAAATTTTTGTTTAAATTAAAAATTAAAATATTGAATTTTTGCACTATATTATTTAAGCTAAGTTTATTATTATAATTAAATTATTAAAATGTAAAAATCAAGTTTCATTTATTAACATAATAAAATAATTTAATGTGTAAACATTTTTATTTATCTAATTAAAAATATTAATTAATCAATTAAAAATACATAAAATAATTATAAGTCTGATTTGAAATATATTCTTAATATACACTATAAAATAAAAAATATATTTTGAATTTTACAATTTAGAATGTGGAATCCAAAATATAAATTCTGTATTTTGTATTATGCAATAAAAAAATGTATTTTTTATTTTGTATCTGAAATATACGAAATACAAAATTTATATTTTAGATTATACATTTTTTTAATATATGATATGAATTGTGTATTCTAAAACTTAATGAAAAGAGAATAGATAGAACTGAAAATTTGAAATTTATGAAGGTGCAAGTAGAAATTATGGACGTGCAGGAAGAAACTGCCTATTTTTTTATTAGTTAAGCCCAAAAATTGAAGGCTTTCGATCCACATTTTGGTACTTGAGCCGTTTTATATTTTGTATTCTGTTTGGACCTGGACCCAAATAAAAATAAAATAACAATCACTTTTCTCTTCTTCTTTTTCTTTTCTTTTTTTCGTCAGAGATCCATGAATCTAGCCAGGGAAAGGACGAAAATATGTTAATAGTTATTGGGCTTTTAGATGGAGTCAATACAATAATTAGTCTCAAACTAAATATTTTTAATTAAAAATTTCATCTAAATAAATCACTGAAAAATCTATTTACCTATATACAAGTCTTTTATGTGTATCTAACACTCAATACAAAAACACACACTTTTTCCTTTTATATTTGGCAAAGAGGGACTTATTTTCAAAAAGTTATTTTTTAATTATTGTTCTTAAAAAACGTAGAATAGAATAGTTTTCAATAAGAAGAAATCAAATAGCATTTTAGTTTTCGTATTAAATAGGATAAAATTTTACTTTTAGTTTATAGAGATAATGTGTGAAATACTTATTTAAAAGATAAAATGACAATATCATAAATATCTAATAAAGAGATAATGATAATAATCTTCAAAAGGTTGCGTACTATAATTTATAATACAGAATATGTGATCCAATTTCAATTAATATTATTTAAAAGTCATGCAGTTTTTCTTTTTGTTTAAAGAGCTTTTCTAATTTAAAAATGAGAAAAAAAAGAGTAAGTGCTTACAAGCATATAAACTAATTAAAGAAGATTGTGTCCCTACACATGTTGATTTTAAAATATATTATCATCCAATAATTTTAAAAGTTACAGTTCTTTATTTTTCGTTTGGTATTCTGTCAATTTTCATCCACTTCAATTGGTCATAAGAGGATCCTATCATCCAAATCTTCACATTAAAACATTTCTAACAAGATTTTCTTATATTATACATTTTTTAAAAAATTTAAGTAAAAAAATGCACAAAAAATAATTTAAAGAGATAGTACCCATTTTAAAAATAAATAATATATATTTTATAATAATTAAAAGCATGGAATTTTTTAAAATTGAAAAGGGGTGGTACTATAATATTGCTGGTAGTTGTAAGAATAGCATAAATATGCGTAATTAAGAAAGCTATATTTGTACTTTAACTTGTGCATTTTATATAAGTAGATTAAAATCAATAATAAACTTAAATATATAAATTATATTATGATCAAAATAAAATAAATGTTTCAGAATACGTACTGATTATCTTTTAGACTTATAAATAATTTATATTATGACCAAATTTTGTTAGTCATTGAAATTTTTTAATGTTATTGAAATTCAAATTAAATATAAATATGAAAAAAAGAAAGAAAATCAAATTTCAGGATAAAGGATAAAGGAAGTAATTTAAAATGATAGGGAAAGAAATTTTGATTTGATCTATTAATTTTAAATCAAATTAAAAAATATTTAAAAAAATACAACTTAATTTTCTAAAATTAAGATGCAACATTTATATTAATTTTATAAAATTAACTTATAAGGATTGTATTCTACTTACATTTCATAATTTGACTTTATTTTTAGATCGATCTAATGGAAGTTTGATAACGATGAATAATAGTTTCAAAAATTTTGATTATGATAAATTCTAATTGATTTTTATATGATTATGTGAAATGAGTTTTTGTTTAATTGAATCTTATAATACGTTATTTGTTTAATTGAATCTTATAATACTAACGTGTAAGTGTAAATTATACCTCACTTATAATTATATATTTAATTTGAAATCCATTCCAATAACTTATTAAAATTAGGGATGACAAAAATACTTGTGTATGTAGATATCGCAGATAAAATCCACGACGAATAGTTAGTACCCAAAGGTATTTATTATTCGCGGGTAGCAGGTATTTTAATATCCGCTTATAAACGGGTCGGGTACGGGTATCATACTATCCATACCCGCAGGTACCCATTACCCGTAAAACATTAAAATTAAAATTTAATTTATATTTTATTAAATTTAATTTAATTAAAATAAAAATAAAATTTATATTTTATTAGGTTAAATTTAATTAAAATTAAAATTTAATTTAATTTAATTTTACTTTATTTTATTTTTATAATTTTATATTAAAAAATTTATAAAATATATATATTTTTTAAAATATTTACGGGTATGCGGGTATCCACGGGTACCCGCAGGTTTTAAAAAAATTTGCGGATATTCTTTAAGTGCGTGCCCAGCGAATACACGGACGAGTAACAGACGAAATTTTTTTTTCGGGTGGATTGCGGGTAGGCACTATCCGTACCCGACCCAACATGTTTTCATCCCTAATTAAAACTATTATTATTATTTTAAAAAGAACATCTAAAAGTAATTGTGGGAGATCCATAGATACAAAGTTAAATTATAAAATGCAAAATTCATCATACAAACTTTGTGATATTGAACAGATACATACTGAGGAGAATAATTACTCTAATTACTTATAAAAGTAATTTTAAAAAATATTATGGTGAAAGATAGAATTTAAGATTTACAATATAGAAGCTAGTTTAAAGTGGGAAATGGATTTGTGGTGGATTCTGCTTCAAAAAATTTGTTTAAATGGAAAGAATTAAATCACTTTATTCCTTTTACAAGTTGTTTTTCCTATTCCTATATATTACTTTTAATTACCAAATAATATTTTTTATTTTCTTTAAAAGGAGAATGTTTTAGTTAAGTGTCAATTTTTAAATGAGAAAAAAAAAGTAAAGGGAAAAAGGTGATTGAATGATGAATCAAATTGATTTAGACATTATGGTAGGTTTTGAATATTTCCACTCAGTATTGAATATGAGTATTATTGAATTGGAATCAAGATTCCATTTTACTGCTCAACATACTCTTATAATGGATTCTCCAATAAAAGCAATATTTTGTACACAAACCTATCATGTATATATCCAACTTCCATTTATTGTAAAATCAACAATGTTTCATAATTAAGAACAAAAGAAAAACAATTAAAAATGGAAAATATAAGTACCAAAAATATTAATAAGATATATAATACACTTTGTAGGGTTAGTTCATTATTACACTTTTAGTTTCTTACACAAATTAAAAAAATAAATCATAATATTTTTTCCATTTTTTAAATTAGGCTATGAAAAATACATATACTAATAAAAAATAGTTATTTGGATAATCTTTAAACATATATTATCTGTTTAAAAATAAATTATTAATACAGACACATAAATTATTAATACAGACACATATATTAATTAACAAAAATTTTAATTAATAATATATAGTATTGATATTTAAGTTTTTGATTCATTTTAGTATTTATATTTTTTTATTTTGAGTTCTTATTTTTTTTAAAAGACTCAATTATGTCTTTATTTTTTAGAACGACATTAATACAATTTACAAGTGTCACGTATCAAAAATTGTATTTTTCATGTAAAATATATGTGTCATCTTTTATTTGTAACGTATCACCTCTTGAACCTATATTTTGATACGTGACAAACCTTAATATTTTAAAATAATATTATAATACTAATTTAGTAAAAGACACCACATTTAGTCTTTTTACAAAAAGTAAAATTAATATATATATATATATATATATATATATATATATATATATATATATATATATAAAAGAACAAAATGAAATCAAATGCATAAACATAGAAACAAATTAATAATTAAATCTTAAAAAAACTATATTAATACACGTATTGATAAATTTGTGTATATACCATGTCATCGATGGTGTAAGCTCAAAATATCTGTATTCTAATTATTAAATTTAAGCTAGACAAAGATGATACAAGGCAGTGAGAATAAAAGTTAGCAACACTAACAGTTTTTTTCCTGTAAGTATATAAAATTGTTTTATTGTTGCATACATCAATCATGGCTTTTTTTTTTCATTTTATTTAATTATTGTTGGATATGAAGACTTGAAAAAGATAAACAAAAAGGGACAAGGAAAGAAGAAAGAAAAGTGGTGAATTCAATGGCTAAGGTTAGTTACATTACATTATCTCCCAATACAAATGTTCCAAAGCATGCGAGGTGTTGAACAATGGTGGCCATGTTGTTGCTTCCCATGAACTTGTCACAATGTTTTGTTTGTTTGATTCCTTTCATCTCCACCTCGTTGTTTGTCTCTTGATAAAGGAGTTAACTAACGCGTGCTTTGTTATTATGACAGGGTTAAAGAGAAGAAGATTAGAAGTGAGTTTTAAGTCTAATTTAATCTCACAAAATCGATTAATAGATGAGGTTTGCACCTCATTTATATATTGTAAATTGATCTTATCTCTAATTGATGTGAGACTTCTAATAAAAAAAATGAGAAAGTTTAAACATGGTTAGTTTCTTTAATTTGGCATCATTGTACTTAAAAAAATAATGTTAGTAAGTTGGTCGTAATGGTGATTATGTTGTGTGTGGATAAGGATGGTTTGGGTGAGGAAGTTGATTAGTTGTCTCCCTCAGAGATTAGACAGTTACTAGAATGTTTGGCAAAGAATGAAGTTTCCAAGGAGATAAGAGTGTGGCATTGGGTGAAGCTTTGAAATGGGTTTTATCTCTTTCAAAATTCCAATCACCAAAATCCAAGAATGTGCCCTAATTATAGTATGATCTTGTAATGGGGTTCTTGTCGTTGGTGCATGTTTTGGAACCCTAATTATGACGCAGATATGGCTGCCTTCTGCCTCTGTGACACCATGCCTTCACATCAATGCAGTTGGGGGAAACACCAAAAATACACATTTATATTCGATATGGCTTAAAATATATCTTAAAAATATCAAATTATATAAATACTAATTTTTGATAACGTTAATATTATCGATCTAAGATTATATAAGTTAATAAGATTATATAAGTTAACGAGAATAAGTTAAATGGTGTGTTTATATATAATTATTTATTACATTTTTTAAAATTGACTATTATTTTTACAAATTTTTTTAAAAAATTGTCTATTTCTGTTTCTTCTTTTTTTCTCTATTTATAAACAATTATTCTCTCATCTTTTTTTATATATTTCACTTTATTTTTAATAAATATGATTCTATTTTATATATTAACTTAAAAACATTATATTATCATCTATTAATATAATATCAAATATATTTAAAATATACGTATACACATTATGAAACAAAATAATCTTTTTTTTGAACAATTTTAATAAAATCAACGAGTGCACATATCTAACCTGATCAACACATAAGTCTATCCCAATGTTAGAGATCAATTTAATTATCAATTTATAAATGAATTATATTTCTTTATTTATAATAGATATTATTTTAGATATCAATAATTTTTGAATTAATATCTAGATCAATTGATAACTTAATTATTTTATTATTATTTTTTGTTTCTATCGGTTGTTATTTAGGTATTTTCTTGTAATAAATAAAATTAATGTTTTTATTATTTTATTCTTCAATAATTAGTTTATTGATTTTCTACCCTAACGTATAGTTTGATTAATTTTGTATAGTGTCCTAACTCAAAATTTCACACTCACATTTTTATGCCCTAATCATTCATTCATTTATATCCATTCATTGCAGACAAATAAAATATCTACTTTTTGCGTTATTAATAATAAGTAGAAACTTAGTTATTCGCTTTAAATTTAACTCAATCGATCTACTCATTCTATCAAAGACCATAATGAACTTCAGTTGCATAATTACATTTACAGATGAGGATGTGTATCAAGTTTCCAAAATAGTGACGAGTCAGATTTTACCATTTTGAACTCACGAGTTCTTCTAATAATACATTCTTCTTTGGAACCTATTTTGTACTAGAAATATAAGTGCTTTATGCATAATCAAAATTATTTGATTTTTGAGATTATATTCAGGATTACATACCCCTCTTCTAAATCCTAAAAATAATTGATATATTTTATTTAATTTTATTTGTATATGTATACTAAAAACATGACAATCTATATTTAGTATTAATTTTCATTTTTTATCTATATTACTTTTTTCTGGTTCATTTAATTGGTTTGATTTTTCAGGTTATTTAATATAGTGTGAGAGTTACTCAATGAAAACATCTTTTTAATGTCACAATAGACTTTGGTTGCTCAAGGAACCAAAACATACAGTCAAATGATTTTGTTTATTTATTATAACCAAGGTCCATTCCTTTATTTATTTTTTATTTTTTTATAATTTTTATTGTTTTGAGCTTTAAAGTATTTGAAGTCTAATATAGAAGTTTATGTCTCAGTTCAAAATCAAAACAAAAAAAACTTTTCTTTTTGTCTCGTCTCAATATGTTTTAATTTGGGAATCAAAATATAATGTCAAAAATCACCTGTGTTAAAATTACTGGTGTGAAATCCAAATAGTACATTTTGACATGGTTTATTTTTTATATCAATGTTTATAATTTTTGTATAATTAATATTAGTTTATTTATTTTAATAATTTCTGTGTTGTTATCGTGGAAAACTCTTCCAAAAGGAATTAGAGTCACAAGTAAAAGGGGAAAGTATTGATTCAAATGCAAACTCTATACATGACATACACCTACACACTATTTTTGATTTTTAGTTAAAATAATAATAGTAACATTTCTGAGGATATTCATAACATCGTTTAATTTAAAAGGAACATGTCCATCTCAAAATTGTGTACTACTAACCACTAAAACTTTAAAAAATATTTAAAAATCTCCTTTTTTATATTGATTATGTAACTTTTTATATGACGATACGAATAACATAAAAAGTGAGTTAATAGCAATTTTTGTCTTTGTCATGACATTCTAAATAATATTTACTATATCAATTATTTGATCAATATAAAAAAATCGTAGTTTTATAACATTTACATCTATATCGTTTTTACGATCCATATATTGAGTTTAAAACAATCGTCATGAAAAAACATCCTTATCATGATAAATGAAAGAGAAATAGAAAATAATAATAATAATAATAACATAATTATATTTATGATCAATTTTAAAAAATGTCATTCAATTTAACATGGTGTTGTTTAGACACTAATAATTATAATTCTAATATTGATTTTAACAATGAATCACAAATATTATTCCATACCTATAAACATACTGTAAATTGAATGTGAAAGTGTACCTGAATTCAACATAATCATAATATTATTAGAGCATTGTTGATACTTTGATCTTCCTTCTATAGAGTCTGTATTTCTTTATAGGTTTTCTCTCCTGATGGGTATAGAGAGAAAAGAACAAGGATAGAAACTTACGTTCTCTGTGTGTGCTCTCAGAAGGGGATCATGACCCTTTAAATAACCTAATTTGGTTAATTACTTTAAGATTCAGTATTTCTAATTTGACCCTTATTCAAATTAGAAATTACTTTATGGTCTATACACAAATTTTATTTTCATGACATATGCTTTAAGCCAAAACTTTAATTTGGTCAGATCACTTTATTATTTGGCTTATTATTAATAAATAATGGCTCTAACACATTTAATTATACATCATATATATGTATGACCCAAGATTACCAACGGTTGTTTGTTATTTCAAAAAGAATAAAGAAACTATTGATCTAAGCACCAAGAGAATCATCTTTTATATAAAGCCACAAAATCCATAGTGTTGAATTTCTTAAAGAAGATCCATATCTACATTTAAATTTTGATTAATCCATCATATTTCAAATTCCAAATATCTTCTTTGTAGTTTATAGTAGAAACTAGAGAACTAGAGAAACCTTTTCGACAATGGCAATGGCGATATTGGTTTGATTTTGGAATAATTTTGCTCTTTTCATGTGCCAAAAGTCACTTTGAATAATGTTTCCAAGCATATATTGTGTAAGTTCAAACATCTTCAAGTTGGTTGTGATTTCTTTGAACATGATGACCAAACATTCTCTATTAGATACAAGCCAAACCTAAGACTATCATCTTCCCTATTTAAAGGTCACCACATACAAATATAATTGATTTCAAACATTGGAAAAATGCTTTTCATAATTACACTGCAAAAAGATAAAAAATGAAGAGTTCATAAATAACTCCGAAACATACTCTTAAAAATCAAAGAACATTTTTATTCTTAAGATACTTCAACTCCAGTTTTTAAATAGACTTTTACTAACAACTTTTGTTGTTATTAATGTTTTGTAGAGTGATATGATGTAAACTACTTAATTTACATAAACAAATCTATGCTTGTTGAAAAGAAAAAAAAATCTATGTGGTTTCCTTTCAAACAAATAGAAAGACAATAAGCATTTATAAAAATAAGTATAAGAGATTTAAGTTTAATAACCTCGTTACATATATATTGAGCTTTTGGTTAATTACAAGTCTCAAGTTATGAAGAATCAAAGAATGAGTTTAAATCCTATATTTAGTAGAAATGAGAAAGTTTGGAAACATATAAAAAAAGAGACTCACAAATCTATTGTCTTAAGGTCTTGTATTGGAGATAGTGTCAATCTCTTTTGTGAGTTTGACTCATGTCTATTATTGTTGAATCTCTCCATTGAATCCAACTTGAAAAATTCATTAGTCGTATTAGATTTTATGATTTGCATTGGTGATCTAAGTCTCATATCACAAATTTTTTATGTTTTTTGGAGAGGTTTCCTTTTTTGGGAGTGGACATTCTAAATCTTCTTTTCACAACCTCTTCCAAAGGTAGTCATCGTGGCAATTCCTTGAAAGAGACTCTAAAATTTATTCTTCAATAGAAATTTTTGTAAGCTTTCTTTAATTAGGTTTTTCAAGGGATAACATTGGGAGATTTAACATCAATGCTATCAGTAAATTTACTAAAGAGACTTGATACCACCTCCTATCCAAAACCATAATACAAAAGATTTGTGAGTCTTTTTTTCTTATATATTGTTCAAATTTCTCACTTTTACCCAATATAAGACTCAAACTCACTTAATTTCGAAGAATCTTCCTCTCAAGTATGAGTCTCTTTCACATTTGCACACTCATCCTCAATTTTTACATTTACATATATAGTTGTTTATCACGAAAAGACATGTTTTTTTCATATTATTATATGTGGGATTTTGATGAATACATACTTGAGAACATCATATCATCTCTTCATCAAAAGTCATACATATTAAAGCAAGCAAACTCACATACTCATCTCAAAGCAATGCAATGTTATCAACACCATGTTCCTCAATTTCAAATTCTTTAAATTTCATTTATAGATCTTAAATTATTGTATGTATTATTATTTAAACTTTTATCAAGGAAAAATTTTCTATATAGAATTACATAATTTTAAAATAAACTGTGAACAAAACATAAATGCATATATCCTGCAAAATCCACATGTTCTTCATGTAACATGATCATTATTACAATTGATAACTAACAAACAAACTCAGAGAGGGTAAGTTAAAGTTTTAAAAACTTTCATGTATATATTAAATTATACACATATTATAATCATATCTCATTCATATACTCTAATGGATACAAATTGAGTTCATTTATTTAACAAATACCATAACCAAATGTCTAACTATTAACTTATTAGCTACATCTCATGTCAGAATACTATTAGCATTAACCACCATCTACCTCATGAAGACAAGACACATGTGTTGAGTTAGACTCAAATATATGCATTTGTTACAGTGCATTTACTAAGATGTCACTACAACAAAAGATATATAATAGGAACATCTATTCACTAATGTGACAAGATAAATTTCTATGACCTATCAATTCTTTTTCACATTGCAAACTAAGTCATAATAACCTCCTTCAACTCTCACCACTTGATATTTCCTTATATGTCACTGATTCCAATACCATGCAAAGCGATGTTGGGATGAATTTCATTCTCATCTTCGTACCAATAGATATAAATTTTTTGTTTCATTCTCGTCCCTATCCGATAACAATTTTTGTGTGGATATAAAATAAGTTAAACAATTACAAGAGAAAAGACAAAAGTGTATAACAACTTTCACAACTCTTTAAATCTCAAACAGTTTATAACATAGTTCAAAACTTTTCAATCACATTTTTACAATGTCTACATCAAGATTAAGATATTAAATTATAAAAAACTCTCATACTTTTACACTTCCAAAATATATTATCAACAATTTTCGATAAATACCACGATTGCATAAAATATACATTACTGTGACCAAGTCCAATCCAAAATACTTCAAATTTCTTACAAAAGTAGTATCAAAATCATAAGAGCTTAAGTCTTGTTTGCTCAAACTTTTCCTCTCAACTTCATTAATCTCACAAGAAAGTTCAATTTGTACAAGAAGACTTTGATTATTGACCTACACAATGCTAATAATGAGGTGCTATACATAGACTCATTTTTATCCTAAAAGAACTACATACAAAGTTCTTGATTCTCATGCATGCACAACTTTCCAAAACGAAATCAAGAAGAAGAAAAATACTCTAAAACAAAATTTGATTAGAGATACTTATTTTGTTTTTCACTACAATTCCTAAAGTGATTTCTAATCTATGAAAAATTGAACAAATTTTTCAAAAAAAGAAAAATAATAGAAAGAAGATAAGAAAAAGGTAAAAGATTTTTTTTTTCAGAAATAATGTTTCTTTTTCTAAAGTTGGATAGATAACTTCCTCTTAATTATATCTCTTAAACAATACATGTTTCAATATAATTTAACATAAATAATCATAAAAAGTAACCTATAATTTAATAGTCAAATCAAAAAAAATTATTTTTTTGATAAAATTAATATATAATTTTGCAAGAAAATAAATTATTCTCTCATAAACAGTGCTGCTAATATTTAATCTTTTATTACCAGACGTGTAAATATTTAATGTTTTATTATATTTCGTATCACACTCCTTTCCCCTTTCTTTTTTTCTTTTTTCTCTCATCTTCATATATTAGTCAAGCATTACTGCGATTTCTTAGTGTAAAAAAATTCTAATATAAGAATAGAAATGAATGGTGGTACAGAAATTTATAAAGAGTATTTTTGAAGGTCTAAAAAAAACAAATTAAAATGTTTATGGAAAGCATAAACGGAAGAATGATGAGTTTGGAAGAAAGAAAAAAAAGATGTGTGGAGACATAGGAGAGAAGAGGGTAATGCTAACGCAAACGTGGAAATCCCACAAACCATTGTTCTGCTAATGGCCGACCAAACACAACTTAGTGGCAGACAAGACAATCACAACGTTAGCCATTTCTCTTTCACACTCTACCCTCCACCTCTACTTTACCTTTCTCTTTGCATTGCATATATAAATAGGAAAACATTCTTTTTACATATTTCATCTCATTTCTTGTTTTTTCATCTACTTCTCATTTTTTTTTCTATATTCAAAAAAATATATTTTTATATATATTATGGTTTAACAAAAATAAACCTTTTTCATTAAAAAAGACAAAAAACAATTATGAAAAATTCGCCATCTATATAGTGATATAAATACCAATATTAATGTTAATTTAGATTTAAATACAAACTTTATTACTCAACTGGTTTTTAAATCTTGCCATCCAAGTTTTGTTTTACATGTTTTATTATCATACTTTTTGTTTTTAATTCTCATCCATTGCGTATTTAAGGACATTCTAACAAGGCATAATTTCTTTAAAGTAAAATGGGATATTTTGTTTGTTATAAATTTTACAGAAATGAGATTTGTTTCTTTTCTATAACATGCCACGTCACATTAAATATTGAACACGGACGAAGTTGAGAAAATAAGATCGTAAAATAGTAAAATAGTTATTATAATTTGAAAATTGCATCCATTGACTATAATTCATAAAGCTTTTTTTTTTTTTTCTGATTTACTTATGTATCCTTCTATTTATACTTCTATTTTTTGCTTTTTGTTTGTAGTTTAAAGAATATACCTTAGAGATTGGTACTCGAAGTTTATACCCTCCATCCCCTTTCTTTTTTTTTTTTTTTTTTTTTTTTTTTTTTTTTTTTTTTTTTTTTTTTTTTTTTTTTTTATTTTTTTTTTTTTTTTTTT
>Ga0214542_1004630_pt1 | contig 27073 bp, 12 predicted proteins | sample CNSS1metaG_FD_160096 | JGI IMG/M metagenome (GOLD analysis project Ga0214542, IMG submission 160096) | Root nodule microbial communities from cowpea collected in UCLA plant growth center, Los Angeles, California, USA - CNSS1 | ecosystem: Host-associated > Plants > Roots > Nodule | place: USA...
CTAAAATCCCTAAATTGTTTGCATAATGTGATGTTAAGTTGGATTGCTATGTTAAAGCATGAGATGAGTGAATATGCATGAGTAAGAGGGTGTATGAGTTGTGAATGATGAGCTTGGATAAATCTTGGCATGTGATTTCAATCAAGTGGTTGGTATCAAAATGGCATGGTATTGGTATGAGGTGAAATTCTATATTCATGGATTGGGAAGGATGAGTTGGAATGGATTCAACATGGAATATGAATGAAGATTTGGTTATAAAGGTTGGCATGAGAGTTATGTGCATGATAAATATTACTTTATTGATTGAGTATGTTTGTTCTGTGTCAGTACGTAATTCCATGAGCCTCTAGGTGAGACCTCATGGTAGTGCTTCAGTGGTCGGGACGTAATTCCATGACCCATGTTAGTGGGAGTTCATGGTGATGCCCCATCTATATAATTTGGTAAGGATTCAAGGTAAGGTTGCATCCTGACACTTTAAAGAGTCAGTTAGTCTCACTTAGAGCAGACTGACTCTTGTGGTGAGAGTAGCAAGAGGCCTGAAACTCAATAAGGACTAACCTTGTGTGTGAGGGATTGATTCATTGTAACACTTGTAACACATAGCTCGGGGGTGAGCAGAGGTATCCACCACAAGTGCAAGCATCCGCTGAATCCGACCAGATTATATGTATCCGGATGAGTCGAGTCGAGTCGAGTCTTAGTGTATTGATTGGAAGATCATAGCATGCTTGGATGATGTATGTATATTGGACTATGAAAGTAGATCTGATTGCATGATAAAACTAATTTTGGCTCTAGCTTACCCTTTTGTTGTATGTTCTGTGTTGTGGTCTTTTCTTTTGCAATGATCATCAACTTGTTGATGTGAGCAGAGGTGAGAACTCTCCGTAATCATCAGGGTGATGGAGGTTCCGCTGCATAGTTTGCTTGGACTGGATCTAAGTTTACTTAGACTTTTCTTTAGGGCTATGGCCCGTGTACTGCTGGTCTTTAGGCTTAAAATTCTAAATGTTGTTGATTTATATTTTATACTTTTTTATGGCATTGTAGTGTGCCCTTTTCTTATTTGGGTTTTCTCTTGGATAATTGTGAGGAGTAGTGTCCACACTCTAGGACTTTGTTTCTAATATTATTCTGCGTGACATTCCTTTAATTAGCGTTATTAATTAAATGGGGTGTTACATATTTTGTTAATAATATTATTTCAATATCTCTAATATTTTGTTTGTATATATTTCCTATATTATTTATTGTATTCAATAATGGCTTTGATATTATTCTAATTTACAATAAATTTGTGATTCTAATTTCCTATATAATTTATCTCTGATACGCCGAGGAAATAATATTATTCTTCATTTTGCGTTATAAAGACTCCATGCATTTTTTTGTGTGTATCTTTGTATCCATTGTTTTTATAATCTACATGTATTAAAGAGTTAGAGCACTACAGTGCTTTATTATTAATGTATTTCATATTTCTACAGTTGTAGCATTACTTGAATAAAAAATTTACTACTTTTTTTCTCTGATTTGCTATAAAGATACACACATTTAAATATAGATATATATATATATATATATATATATATATATATATATATATAAATATATATATATATATATATATATATATATATTTAATTATTTTAAATCATCTTAACAAAATAAATTTAAGAACATTTTAGTAAATGATTAGATTAAACATATAACTTTTGTTTTTTTTCTATTTATTGATAAACTTCCCTTTTATGGTGCTGCACAACTTCATATGGCTTAGTGTAGTGTAGCCACCAAGCTTAACAATCACTAAGTGTTTGATTGTTGCCTCTGAGAACTGTCTTTCTTTGTCTAAATCAAACAGTTGGGCAATTGAGTATTTTCTTATTTAACCTGTTTTTGGTTTGATCTTTTCTAAGAAATAACTTCCCTTTTTCATATTCTAATCATAAAAGATATTGTATCTCTTTTTACTTCATGCAATACAATTCTATGCTTTCTTTTCTCTACCTTGATCACAAAGTCTAATATGATATCAAGAGCCGGTAGATCCTTTCTTTCACAAGGGTTTTGACGGTGCCATCCTGGTTCTTCTTTCTTGATTCATCTTTTCTTGTTCTTTGTTTTTTTTCTTCAATTTTTATCTTTTCATGTCTTCTTCCATGGCAGATACTCAACAAGAAAAGCAACAACTATCACACAACTTCTTGTACCTACACCCCAATGAAAATGTAGCCACTGCACATGTCCTAGATGCATCAAACTACCACTCTTGGAGTCGCTCAATGCTCACAACCCTCAATGCCACAAATAATATTGATTTTGTCCTTGGTATTGTCGTCCAACCTAACAATAATAACTCCAAATCTGCGTCTTGGTATAGATGCAATAGCATGGTTGTGTTTCCCAAGGTGGATGGATCAAGCTACTAACATCTGGAATGATTTGAAGAACCGCTTTTCCCAAGGTGACAAATCATGTATATCGGACCTTCAAAAGGAAGCTACCACTCTTCATTAGAGAGAACACCAGAGGCTGGAAGGTACGCTGGAACTATTAGAAATCCTTCAATGGAAATGAGACAACATAGTGATGGACTTCGTGACTCATTTGCCAAAGTCTACAAGGGGTTATGATGTGATCTAGGTAATTGTAGATCGACTAACAAAGTGTGCTCATTTCTTGTCGATCAATAAGATATTATCGATGGATAGATTGACAGAGTTATATGTTAAGGAGCATAGTGTCAGACAGGGATTCGAGTTTTACGTCGAGATTCTGGCAGTCGTTGCAAGCGGCATTAGGAACGCAATTAAGGATGAGTTCAACATATCATCCTCAGACCCACGGGCAGTCAGAAAGGACTATCCAGTCCTTGGAGGATTTGTTGAGGGCTTGTGTTGGATCACCTATGTAGTTGGAGCGAAATGCTTCCTTTGGTGGAGTTTACTTACAACAACAATTATCACTCCAGCATTGAAATGCACCTAATGAAGCATTGTATGAGAGGAGATATAGGACTCCATTGTCCTGGAATCAGGATGGTGAATTTGTGGTGCTTGGTCCTGAGTTTTTACAGATGACCACTGATAAAGTGAAATTGATTCAGGAGTGGATGCGAGCTACACATAGCAGACAAAAATCCTATGCCGACAAGAGGAAGCGATCATTGGAGTTTGAAGCTAGAGACCATGTGTTTCTCAGGGTGACTCCAACCATTGGTGTTGGGAGGGTTCTCAAGTCGAGGAAGTTGACTCCGAGATTCATCGGGTCGTATCAGATTACTCAAAGGATCGACCCAGTGGCATATGAGATTACATTACCGTCACACTTGGCGAACTTGCATAATGTCTTCTACGTGTCACAGTTGAGGAAGTACATTGCAAGTCCCTCACATGTGTTGGAAGCGAACGATATCCAGGTTCGAGAGGATCTAACGGTAGACGTTAGACCAGTGAGGATTTTGGACATAGGTTAAACAATTGAGGGGAAAGGAAATCAAGATAGTGAAGGTCCTTTGGGATAAAGCAACTCAGGAGATGACTTGGGAGATGGAGGACCTGATGAGGAAGTCCTATCCGCATCTATTCCCTAGTAAGCTTTAACTTTCAAGGACGAAAATTGTATAAGATTGGGGGAATATAAGACCCGAGAAATTTAAATAATTAAATAAATAATTATTTAATAAATGTGGGTAGTGGGAGGCTTATGACATTAAATGATAACTTTCACGACGTGAAAAAGTATTAGCTCAAATGGTTGAGAGTACTTGATTGTGTTGAAAGGACTTAGGTTTGAGTCCTATGTATGCCAGTAGTGTGATTATTTGATTATATTGTGTTATGATATGTTTGAACATGATAAGTGATTATATATCCCTAGATTTATAGAAAAAATATTAAGAAACACGAATAGACTTAATGGTGATGAGTTCGAATCTTGGTTAGAATAAGATCACAATAACTAGTTTTTTTATGCTTGGAGAACGAAATTAGGGAGATAAAAAGTCAGTGATAAGTTTCACGAATTTAGACACAGACAAAGAGCGTAATTAAAATTTATTAGCTATTAAGGTCCAATTAAGGTATTGATTGAAATTAATTTCGTTTTAATTCACTAATTTTCGTTTAGGGCTAGTAAAGTGAGGAAAACCAGCTACCAAACTGCATTGAAGCACTGCATTGAGAGTGATTTGAAGGGCTAGAGTAGGGGAGACTAAGGGGAGTTGTACTACGTGTTTTATGTGTTATGTATTGTTTCTAGATTGATTGGAATGCATGTGAACCTTAATTTCTGCCTAAAATGTAATAAATTGTTCGTGTTTCTGGAATTTTCCAGAAACTGCCTGGCGGTGTGGATGACCCGCTAGGCGATGCATATTCTAAAACCCAATTTCTGGGTTTTCCCTAGGTGTTGTCCGCCAGGCGACGCTAACCAGTTTACCCAATTGTTCTGTTTTCTCGAGTTCTGTGATGTGGATGATGCGTGGATGGATATGTATGATCAATTTGAAAATTGTTTATGTGTGTACGTGTTTGAGACTGTATGAATGGATGATAACAATATGAATCTTGCATGAATTTGGGATTAGGGTTCATATTGACATTGGGGGTGAATAAACATGATTTCTGATTACGATTTATTATATGGTTCATGAAAATACTCTTAAATTGGACAAGCATGGTCTTTATAGGTTGTTAAACATATAAAATTATGTCAAAACATGTATTGGAATTTGGATCTGGGGGCTTTAGGGTTCGTGCAGGTGCAGGAAAATCTGGGCAGAACCTAAAATTTGTACGCACCGCCTGGTGACACATGAACTACCGCCAGGCGACACATCAGACGAAGATAGGCAAGTTGATTTGCTTCACGTTGGATTTCTGGGTGTGGGTATCTGGAACGTTTGTACATATTACGGGGTAATTGGATATAGGGGTGGAAAGAAACCCATGCTTGTGAGATGAAATGAATTAGGTATAATTAGGTGATAATTGGGGTATATGCGCATAATAAAATAAAGTTTATATGTTGACTATGATAGGTACTGTGCCTATTTGGGAGACTGTAATTATGTGCAAAATGTGTTGTTGATTTAAGTAATTGGGGTATGTTTAATTGGTAACATGATGAATGCATAATGGGTATTATCATAGTTAATTAAGGGTGTAACTGTAATTGTGAAACCATGAATATGTTGCAATGTGATTCAGTCATAAGGTTATGACTAGATAAGTATAAGTGTGCTATAATTTGTATGTTATGTGATTGGGGTCTATTAGGACCTATTCAAAATGCCAAAAACCAGTAGCATTGCACTACTGGTATAGCGCTTGGCGACGCGGGACGAGTCGCCAGGCGATAGAGACTCAAAATAGTGGTAAGGGCCACTAGATTCACGTGGCGCCTAGCGGCAAGGGAGGCTCTGCTAGGTGGAGGCTGTTACCAGAGGCACTAGGAGGTGTTGTTGCCTGGCGACGCGAAAAGACCGCTAGGCGGTCTGGAGCCAAGTTTTGCCTAGTGACACAAGAGGTGCATTAGACGGTTTTGGGTGCAGAGTTGGAACGCAAGGAGGATTTCTGCACTGCTTTGGATGGAGGTCATGGTGTGATGCTTTGTTGGGGACCTAATTACGAGTGCAACTTGTATTGGGGTACATGTGGCGACTCGAAGTTGTGGCCTGATGGTTTTGGAAGTCTAGTGGAGTGTGCAAGATCATGGCTCGTACGGATCGGTTATGAAAGATTGCCATCTTCAGTGTAACTGATTAAGTTTGGTAGTCTTGGGACAAATACAGATTGCGGTTCCTATTGGGGAACTCCACTTGGTGTTGTGGATCGTGGCCGTGGCAATTTATTCCCGCGTATGGACTATTAGGTGGTGGCCTGTAGTCGAAGGGGCAAGTAGACACTTGTGGCAGCAAAGATCGATCAGTGTACTCATCAAAGGATGTAGAATCAAGAGGCATCCAAAAAAGGTTTGGAAGTTGAGGATTTAGGATTAGGGTGCTAACACATGTCATGATTTTGAAATGCTTTATTATTTCATGTTGTAATTGTTTTATTGTATTTGAGCTCACCCTATCTGCTTGTGTTTGTCGATGATCATGTAACTTGTTATATAGGAACATATGTTGATACAGGTGAGCATGTGAATGCTTAGAGTCGGAGTTGGGCCAACTCTGGAAGTTTTTATACTAGTTTTCTTCACGGATTTTTATGGACTATTTTGTAATGGATTTTATAAACAATTTATAATTGTAATAATTGAATGTCGTGGATTTTAGTTATAATTGACACGTTGAAATATATTTAAAATTTTCCGCGCTTTTGAGAAAGAACTTAATAATAAATGCAGTTTATTATTATATTTCTTATTTTAATTTTCATATAAGTAATTTCTAGCTAGGACGTTATATAGGGACCTTGCAATGTATCAATGAATGACTTTAAATACTTTCTTACTATTTTGGATGATTATTCTCTCTTTACATGGATCATACTTATGTGTGATAAGTCTATTGTTCGAAAACACATAATTGACTTAGTCACCAAAACTGAAATGCATTATGAAACTGTAATCAAAACCATACACACTTATAATCGACCTGAGTTTTTTTATGCATGATTTCTATTCTAAAAAAGCATCACACATAAAACAACATGCACTTACACTCCTAAACAAAACAACATTCTAGAACGCAAGCACTACCACCTTCTAAATATTACACATGCTCTCCTTTTCCATGTTAAACTCCCTAGCATATTTTGTGGTTTGTTGTTCAACATGTTGCTTTTCTCATTAATTGCATGCCCACCCCTTTATTAAGCAATGATTCCCTATGAACGCCTCTATGGTTCTTTATGTGATCTTGTCCTCAATAACCCTAACACCAACGTCACTAATCAATTTGTTAAACCTCTTGTTGCACCTTCAACTTCGCCAATTGTTGAAATTCCACCTGAAACACTTGCTGCACTATTTCGCAGATCTGCTCATCCTAAAAAGGTTTCATCTTACCTTAGTGATTTTCAAACTCATCATATTACTGGATACCTCATTACCAATTACATTAATTATGACCATCTTTCTTCTTCTTTTAAACATCCTAGTTTGTCTATCACTTATGCTCATGAACCACAAACTTATACTCAAGATTCCAAAGATCCTCAATGGATCAAAGCTATGCGTGATAAACTAGTTGCCTTACAAGCCAATCATACATGGACCATTACTGACCTACCCCCTGGTAAAATTGCTATTGGATGCCACTGGGTGTACAAAATTAAGCACAAATTAGACGATTCCATTGACCATTTCAAAGCCAAACTCATTGCTAAGGGATTTAACCAGTTTGAAGGATTAGATTTTCTCGATACCATTTCCCCTATAGCTAAGCCCATAATCCTTAGTCTCCTTCTTACTCTTACCATATCCAACAATTGTGTTATCAAACAACTCGACGTCAAGAATGCCTTCCTTCACGGTGACCTTCATGAGGAAATTTTCATGAAATTAACATTTAGCTTTAATGCCACCAAACCAAATCAAGTCTACAAACTCCAACGATCTTTATACGGGCTCAAACATGTTGGATGTCAATGGTATGCCGAGGTTTCCCAATTCCCAATTTCAAACAAATACACTTGTTCCTCTACAGATCATTCACTATTTATGAAACACTGATCACTCTATCATTACTATTCTTATGTATGCCAATGACATTATCCTCACAGGAAATCATGTTGAAGAAATTACTCACATTGTTGCTCTTCTTTATTCTGAATTTTGCATCAAGAATTTGGGTGACCTTACTTATTTCCTAGGTTTTGAGGTCGCTCACAATCTCCATGGCCTTAACCTCAACAAAAAAAATATATATACTTTGGATCTTTTTCATGACATTGGCATGCTAAATTTCTCACTAGCTCTTACACCTATGGCTTAATCTTCTTGTCTTCAACACACTGGTCAACTTCTTGATAGCAACGGAGCTTCCACCTACAGAAGATTGATTGGTCCCCTTATCTACCTTACTAATACATGTCTTGATATCTCTTTCTCTGCCAACAATCATAGCCAATTTTTAGCCACTCCAACCACCTTATATCGACAAGCAGCCTCAATGGTGCTCCTAGCAATGGTCTTTAATTTCACATTAATACACCTTTACAACTTAAAGCCTACAATGATTCTGACTAGGCCACTTATCCAGAAACACGAAATCTATAACTGGTTTTCCCATCTACCTTGGTCATTCCCTCATCTCATGGAAATCAAAGAAACAACGAACTATATCACGAAGTTCATCTGAAGCTGAATACCGCAAATTAGCCTCCATCGCTTGCAAGATTTAATGGCTTATGTATCTCCTCCAAGACTTTCAAGTACCTTTTTCACTTTGCCTGCAACCTTGTATTGTGACAATCAATCCACAATCCATATTGCTTACAACCAAGTGTAATATGAACGAACTAAACACATCGAAATCGATTATCACCTCTTTCGAGATAAGATCAATTGTGGTTTAATCAAGCTCCTTCACATGTCTTCTCTCTCCAAGCTGCTAACATCTTCACCAAACCCCTACCTTTGCTCACCTTCAAATACCACCCTTCCAAGTTGAGAATGAAAGATATATATTTCAAGCTTGAGGGGACTAAGCTGATAAACTCTCCTTTTATGTTGTTGCACAACTTCGGATGGCTTAGCGCAATTACCAGGCTTAGGGATCACCAACACGCTTAGCGATCACCGAGTGTTTGATTGTTGCCTCTGAGAACTATCCTTCTCTGACAAAATCAAACAGTAAGGCAATTGGACCCTTTCTTATTTAACCCGTTTTTGGTTCGATCTTTTTTAAGAAATAATTTCTATTTCCATATTCTAATCATCAAAAATATTGTATCTCTTTTTCCTTGCAATACAATTCTTTGCTTTCTTTTCTCTACCTTGATCACATACTTACATAATCATATTTTCTACGATCACAATTTTTACTCTTTTTCATTTTTTTTTCCTTTTTTTTGAACTCTCTCGCAAAGCCCAATTTGGTTTGGTTAAAGATGTGAAAGGTAAATGATTGATTTGTAGTTATTTGGAAAAACAGTGAATGAAAAATGAAATACTTTGATTTAATAGAAAGATACTAGATTTTAGTAGAAAAATTATTTTTAGATGTGATTGATTTAATTGACCTAATAAAGGTTGGTAGATTATCATTAACGCTGTGTTTGCTTCCTATGATGTCTTGTTCATGCTGACGGATATGGAGGTGTGATGCGTGTTTGTTTTCATTGAAATGCAAAGAAATGTGAGCGTGGAATTTCAAGTAACCTCTCCCATTTCACTTGCAAAATTGACGAGAAAACAAGAGAAAGCCACGTCATCTTCGTTAATTTACTTATTTGACCCTTCACATTTCCATGCACGGGTATTTTTCCTTTTTGCTGTAGCACCATATGTATGAAACGCTACACAGATGCATACATTTATTTTATATTTTACTTATTAATTACATGATGTGTGAAATTTAATTATATCCCATGCATTTTATTTACAACTTAATATAAACCCATATAATTTTATTTCATATAAAATTCCATACATTCTTCATTTTTATTTAAATTATATACAAACATAATTTTATGATAACACTTCAAATAAAACTTAATAGTACTTGTAATTATATTATTAAAAACAACAATAATAAAATAAATAATAATAATAATTATTATTATTATTGTTATAAAATTAAAAAAAAATCAAGTTTTAATTATAAAATATTATTAATAATAATTGTTTTAATTTAATTTTAAAAATTTTAACTTTTTTAAATTTTAAGTAACAAGTTCATTCTCATTTTAACACATTTTTACTCTATATATTTAAATTTATATAACATTTATTCTCAAGAGTAAAATCGTAGTCGTATAATTTTACCAACTAAAATATTTTTTAATCTATTATACTTATTACATCATTCACAAAATTTCAGGAACTTTAATCTCAAATCCATTCAAATCATACCATCTTTTCCTTACTCCAAACAATTTCAACTTCACCTCTTTTTTCTTTCAAATCTATTCAATTTCACTCTTTCATATCCATCTTTAAATCCAAACACAACCTAAGTGTATTTCTTAAAATATAAACATTTTTCATTTAAAGAATTACTTAAGAAAATGAAAATAAATCATGTCTTAATTTTTTTAATTTCTAATAATAATTATAAAATATATATATTTATTAAATATAGGAGTAAATTTATAATTTACCAAACAATCTCCAATCGAAATCTACCTCTTTTTCCTTTGTCCCACACTTTATTATCTTTTCAAAACTTTCTTTTTAAGAAAATGCTAACTAGTGTCCTAAAGACATTTGTTAAGAAATAATAAATACGCATTAGTTTTATCATTTTTATATTGAAATTTGAAATAATTAATTCTATTAATTAAAATAATATAAATGTATATAAAGACAAAAATACCTTTTAAAATCTTTAGGCAAAGTAAGTATTTTGAAAACTCAATTAAACCTTAAATTAATACTTTAATTTTTATTTATCTTTTTGTAAATTTTTTAGATGTTTAATACTATTTTTTTTGTTGATTTTTTTATTAATTTAAACTTTTTTATATTTAATTATATATATTTTTTAATAATATTAAAATATAATTATTTTATTATTTTATTAATTTTTAATTTTTAACAGTAAATATTAAATAAAATATTATAAAAACTATACAATATTTATATTTATAGATATTCTTGTATTTTAAATAAAATAAAACTACACATCTGATTAGTCATATTTTATTTAATATAATTAATTATAAACTTTTGAAAATTTTAATACGTATTAATTATACTTAAGGATTACTTGATTAACAATATCCTTCTTTATAAATCATCACAACCCGATTAAACCAAAGGCAAATAAAAATTAGATTAAAAGATCAATTTCAATTCTTTATCAAATTGATCTTGTAACATGAAATAGATCTTGATACGACGAAGGGATATAAATAAAAGCTGTCTGAAAAAGTTTAATCGATAAATAACCGAATAAATCCTTTCACTCATTTATTTGAAAGCATTGCTAGCGGTGCGACAGATCTGCATCTGAGTACAACATGTGATCATCAACAAACAAACGAAAGAACAAAAATTTGATGCAAATCAAATTCTGTGAGGTCCCTTTACAATTTTAGCATTTTCGTTCATGCTCAGATTTTACCTCTGTTTCTCTCCACAAATAAATTAGAGAGAAATAAAGAGAAAATGTTCGAAAATGACCTGTGCTGTTTTTGGCTAAGAATCCATTCCTGACATCAAATCATCATTTTCTTTCAAGAGACAGTACCCACACGGCTCCTACATTCTTAAACCCAAAACAAGTCAAATTCTACGTCACATGCACCACTTTCTACTCTTTTTCACTCTTTCTCTCTTTTTTTTTTTCTCATATAATAATTATTACTTTCTTCGCTTAAGTCAAGAATCGAAGATATTATTTTGGGTAATGATAGGATGACACCCAAACTTACCACTTTCATTACCACCTTAAAATTAATTTGTAACTCAAGACTAAAATTAATTTGTAACTCAAGACTAATTAACTTGTAACCTATGAAAGTGGTAATGAAAGTGGTAAGTTTGAGGTGTCAAAATATCATTTTTCTATTATTTTATATCACTTCCTGCTTCGGTCATCAATCTAGTTAGACTTATCCACTCCAATAATTTTTTTTTCACATTAAACCTAGTTTAAAAAAAAAATTGCAAAAAGCTATTCATCATATCATAAAAGTAGTTGATTAAAATTATATAGTAATGGATCCAAATCGTGATTTTCTATCAACTCTAATGCAAAATTGGAGCCACAAAGAGATATAACGTAGATTGCTATCAAAGTAAAGATATAAATCCATACACAAACGTTAGGAACATGATACAACATTTTGACATAAAATTGTATTAAAATACAAAGAGAAATATAACTCAAAATACTGTTATACAAATCCCTGTAGACAGCCTCAATTGCAGGGCATGCTGAAACCCCACAATATTATGTGAGCACCGTGTTCAGACTTCATAGTCTCTTATTTTATTATGATATAATTCATATAATAATATTGTACATACATACTATACTAATATTATATATTATATGTAATTATTATTGTACTAATTTGCTACTTTTTTTTCAGCTTTTGGTTTCGGTGGCGATGACCTGCCATTATTGGCAGCAGTTCCAGCTGTATTTGATGCATTAGTCCCAGTCTGGTTTTTCTGCGATTTTCCTGCTTTTTTGGTCTCTGGTTTCACACCTTGTTGCCTCACTTTCACTCCTCTTATCATCTGTTTTTTTTATGAAAAAACAAAGTAAAAATAAAATCCCACTCCAATTAATTCTTAACATTTTGAATGAAGAAAAACAGATAATGTATTAATATATTCTCCTTAAAAAAATTGTAGAAAGACGTAAGTATAAAGCGATAATGTTATCAAAACATGTTAAGATAATGAGAAATGAAAATCATGAAAAGGGTTCTTACATATTTCCCACACTTCACATCTGAGTATATGACGATGAAATCTCCTTCTTGGAGGCCATTGGCTCTCACAAAATCACCTGCAAAATGAGAATATGAATATGTGAATAACCAAGGTTCTTGAAAATGGAAGAAAAATTAACGAGGTTATTATTATTCTGTGAGACTCACCAGTGTTCTCGAGCAAATACATTCTGCTTTTGTTGTTAGGCCAGTATCTGGTGCTCCAACAAGAAATTATTCAAAAGAGAACATTTTAATCTCAACTTAACACAAAGGTGAAAACAATAGGAAAACCAGAAAAACATGTGTCAATGGATGTTGGAATACCTATAGCGCATGTTCCAAACACGTGAAGTTCCAATGTCTTCCATTGTTATGGATATTCCATCTCTTGCCTCCAGCTCTGGCAGATGGGTTTCTGCTTCTTTCTGATCGAAATTACAATTCAAATCCAAGTTAACGAATGAAATACACGTTTCCACCATATAAAACCATAAACAAAAAACTACTTGGAAGTAATTGACAAAGAAAAAGCCAGAAAAATTATTACTTTTGGCAAAACTATTCTTCCCAAACTTCCCACATCGCTTTGCTTCAACACCTTTTGCAGAAGGAATCTCAAGTTCTTCTCAGGCTTCCAACCCTATAAATCAAACACATAATGACAAAAGAGTCACACATTATTCATAACACAATGAAAGTACTGTTCAATATCAAGAAATTCACGATAATGATCACGTTCTGAACATACATTCTACTAATCACATATCAATCATACTTTAAGCAAGGAAAATCATCTAACATCATCAATATCTGATCAAAGTAAGGTTCACCAACCTGTCTCCTATCTGATGCAGCTCGATTCTGATGAGAATTATGTGTGTGCATGGTGGACCGGTCCACCACCGTTTGTCCGGCCAGTGGATCGGCCGAAACCACCGGTGGCAAAGGGCCAGCGGCGCCACCCGCCATAGCCTGCCAGTACATCCAATTGGCTGCTGCAGAATTTGCTTGATGAGGTGCAACCAAACCAGTGGTGCAATTATCAGTTCCCAGTCTTGTATGAGGGTCAGACCCTTGATTCTGGAGGGGATTACCATTGTGATTCCTGTGATGAGATAAAAACCTTCTCTGCCTCGCCATTCTCTTCTTCCTTGCTTCCTTAGTTGCAGAGGGTCCTAGCCTCATCAACCTATCACCAGGACCATGAAAAAACTGATAAGGATACTGGTTATTGCCATAGCCGCCAAAACCCCCAGGTGTGAAAAGACCGTTGTCCCCATAAGACTGGCTATAAGGAGAAGGAACATTGAACTGAGAATGAGGCCATGAAGGTGCTGACTCCAACATGTGGTATTGCTCCGTGCCTGGTTGGTAAGGGCTATTGTTATGGTTATGGTTATGAGTGGCTGTGATGTTATTCGAAGCAGAACCGCCAGTGTAAGGGTCACCCGCATACCCCACCATGGGTTGTGAATAGGGCTGTGATGGAACCATGATAGGGGCTTGATCTGTCCCAAAAGTTTGGGGATTTAACCAGGGTGTCTGGTTGTTGAAACAAGAGTTCGATTCAGGTGCAAAGGAGCCACTCGTGTGCGTGTTCTGGTTGTTCTGGTTGTTCTGGTCACTGGGTTCCTGAATCTGTGCCTGAAGAGGGTTGCTAACATTGCCACTATTCTCCTTGCGCCGCTTATTCTGAAGATGGCTGGTTTGAACCCACTCAAGAATCAGCTTCAGCAACTGTTTCATGGCTTCTTTTCCTCCCCCTAAACGCTTTGCTGCGCTTTCAATCGTTGCCTTCTTCAGCTTCACATTCCTCAAGTCATTAGCAGAAACACTGTCCTTGTTAGACTTGAGCCACTCCAAGAAGACATTACTCATTTCATCATCTACTACGCCACCACCGTCTTCCTCTCCTTTTATCCCTTCACACAATGGAACCTTGCGATCGCCTTCAATGTTCTCTTGCTGATGCACCATTTCATGTTGCCCCTCTTGCAGTGACACCTGTTCCTCCAGTGTTCCAAATTCTATTAAAGGGTTTTCGCTCTCCTCGTTCTCAAAGATTGAGGCGGGATCGAAGAAGTCATTGGCCTCTAAAAGCTCCATGTACCCAAAAGTGTCCATAACATCCTCCATGCACTCTCCAACAGAGCCACCGAGTCCAGGATCGGGGTTTTGCTGTTGGGAAATCTCCATGGAAGCGGTGGAAGACAAAGCCGTTGCATCAAACCGGTCATGCATGTAGCCGTTGCCATGGTTTTTCTCCACATCTTCCTCCACATCTGACTTCAACACGGCCCATGAAGAGGAAGAGGAAGAAGAGGAAGTGGTGGTGGTTGCCGTGGTTGTGGTGGAACACGTCATGGTTTTCAGAGGAAGCGGTGGCGCAGAAGATGAAGAAGACGATGACGACATGCAAGGGAAATCAGGGAGAGGAGGGAAATCCGCGTAGAACATGGAAGCCTCATTGACTCCCAGAATCTCGTCTTGGTCACCATTCAGCCACATCTCTCTCTCGGCAACCGACAAAGTCTGTTCTTCTTCCATGTTGTCAAAACCGACAGGGTTTGGTTCAGTTACCACCTCTGCATGCAGATCTCCCCCTTGTAACTTCACTTCACACTCCATCTCAACAAATTCAAGATCTTGTAAAGGGTATACAGAAAAAAAAAAAAAAAAACAAAAAAAAAAAAAAAGAAGGAAGAAACCCACTCTGAAGGTTGAAACTTTGAAAACCCTTCTGGGAATTCTGTTGGCTTCAGATATGGTACAGGGATGGGGTATTTGGAGTGAAAAAGAGGAGAGAGAAAAATAGATAAAGACGTACAGATAGAAAGTACAGGGTAAGAGAAAGATAGGTATGGTTTTTTTTTTTCTTAATTTTTTATGTATGTGATGTGTGTGTGTACTTAGAAGTGAAAAAGGGGAAAGATCTGCTCTTGTGTGCTTGTTTCCAATTAAGGAAGCAAAGAGATAAGGGTATCTCAAATCCAACAAAGGGATGCAACATAAAACATCTGGTTTTTTATATGCATTATCATCCTACACACGAAGAGGATCATCAACTCATCAACTTGGACACCGTAAACCATACAATAAAACTCTCATACCTTGAAAGAAAGCGACCCACACTGTTCATGAGAATTTTTAACAATTTTTTATTCCCAATTGGGTCATCATCACACACCAACTACAATATTCAATACAACAATGATAATCATACAACACAAAGGAAAAGAAACAACACTTCTCACCACTGAATTTACATGAAGAGGAGATACAAGAAGAGGAAAGAGTTTAGAACAGAAGGGGCTAATTACATTACAGAGAGAGAGAGAGAAAAAAAAAGAGGACTATGTATAAATATTACACAGATGAACAAAAGCAAAGTGAGAGTTCTTCTCCAAACCCAGAAAGTCAATCAAGTCCTTGGCCTGAGAAAGAGAATTTGATGGACACCCAAAGGGTTAAATTGACTAAAACTTAGACCTAGGAAAGCCCCCATGTGTGTGTTCTGGTTTGTTCTGGGAAGTTTCACTACAACTTTGAATTTTTTAGGATTTTTGTTTTTCTCTTTCTTGGATAAGTTCAAACTGGCATTGGAAGATTAAGTAAGAGAGAGAAGTTGGTGGGTTTGTAGAGAGAGAGAGAAAAGCAGTTTTTGAAAAATAAAAGTGAAAGCATCAATGAAAACAAAACCTCGTGCCGCTTGCTTCTGAGTCTCACCTCCGGATTTTGTGCCTGCAGCCATTGGTTCTATCCTGAGTGGTGCAACCAAACGGTGTCACAGTCTTTATGATAAAGGAACTCTTACTCAGTAAAACATGATTAAACAATGCACCTCCAATAGAAATTCAGAGAGAAACTCAACTTTACGTGCCAAAATTATATTAATATTACATGATGATAAAAGAAGAAAAACTAAAAACGTAAACTATAATTAATATATATATATTATCTTGCTAGGAAATTGAGGTAGTTGAAACTTGTATCAGTTTGTTGTAAAAATAAATTCAAACATAATCGTATAACCAACACCATAAAATATTGCGTTCCAACTATTTAGTAAAACTGATTAACACCGCACTGACACCACCATAAAACGTGGGAAAAGAATCATATTTGTGTAATTTTTTGACATTTGTTTGTATTCGACTTTGATATAAAAGTAAGCTATGAAAGTATATTAGAATTTTTAGAAAAAGTGTCTTATAAATAATATGATAGGCTTTTTCAAAATTTTCAGATTAAATAATAAGATGGAGTGAAAATTAACTTCAAAGCAGTGATCATATTGTTAGTTAAAAATCCAATGGATAAAATAATAAATTTAAATTACCTTTATAAACTTTTTAGATTTATTTTTTAAATTAAATAATTTAATTTGCATTTTATATTTAAAATAGAAAATTATTGAACAAAATCATTTATAATATTTAAATGTGATTTATAATTATATAATAAAAATAATAATAATAATTTATAAAAAGATTTGCATACATATTTTATATTCTTATTTTATTCTTAATTATATTTAAATTAAAAATATATATATTTCGATATTAAAAGGTAACTTGATGCACATTTCAACTCTGTCACGTGTTCCAAATCACTCATATCTCTCAACAACATAAATACTACAAACCATCTACTATTGCTTAGGTAATAATGATTATTAATTTTACTCTTTTACCCCCAATTTTTTAAAATTTTTAAATTATATGTAATACATTATTAAGAATTAATAAAATTTAAATTAAGTAAATTTTAATTTTTCTTTATAAAATACAATATAATATTAATAAAATATAAAATAAAATATATTAAAGAATAAAAAACATTAGATATTATTTATTTTTTCTTTTATTTATTTTTAGTTTTTCTTAGATTGTATTTGTTTTTTTATTTTCACATGTTTTCTTTTATTATCCAGAAAAAACAGGAAGTTAAACATAAAGTTCTCTAGTTTCTTATATATTCTCTTTCATTATTGAAGAAAAAAAAATTCTCCCTTGTCTCACTTGATAAAGAAATATTAATTTAAGAGTTAGTATTTGTTTTTAGTCTCATTAGCCTTTTGTATATTATCTTTTGTGAGTATAAAAGGATTAGTAATGTATTATGTGACTTAATTATCATAAATTAATAAATTTATTTCTTTAAGAGTGATAAAAGGGAAGTTACATACAAAAAAGATCAATTTAACTTGATTGTTCAATTAGATAAGTCAACATTATTTTTAAGCTATCAATTAGAATGGGATCTATATTTAATATACAATCTCAAAACTATAATTTCTTAAAGAGAAACATCCAAAAAGATTTCAATATTAATACTAAATTATATACTCTTGTCATGTTAGTGACAATAATTAAATATGTAAATTTTAAGCATATTATTTTGACCCTCCAAAATTTATTTATACAATTATAGTGAAAAAATTATAGTATGATAATGAGGTAAAAAATAAAAATAATTATATAAAATATATCAAAATTGTATTCTACATGATAAATATAAATATTAAAAAATTATCAAATGTGTGTCTCAGAAACAATTTTAAAGACTATTGAATGAAATTGTACAAAGAAAAAAAATGTATAATTAAGGGTATGATAAGATGAAAAATATCTTAGAGATCTAAGAAAACTTTTCAAATATCAACATAGTCAATGGTTGAGAAGTAACGAAAATTGTTTTAACGAAACAAAAAAGTTCTTCAAATGAAACAAAAATTAATAACAATATAGTAAAGAAGATAAATTTTTTATATTACCTAGTAAATGAAAGGTTTATGCTATTGAACAATTAAACTAGGAGTGTTAAACATTGTCACGTGGAAGGAAAACATACAATAAATAAAAGTTAAAAAAAAACAGAAATAATAAAATGTGAGACATGAAAAATATTTAATTGACATACATTATTTGAACATAATTGCATAAATGTTATGACAGGATGAAAACTACATTGGAGATGTGAATTAATTTCATGACAAACCAAACAATTAGAAGAAATAAAAAACAGAAAGTGTGTAGTAATATATGTAATATATATATATATATATATATATATATATATATATATATATATATATATATATATATATATATAAAAGGTTACGGGGATATGACAAGGATGGGCGGATATGTACATCATATACCCATCTTCATACCTAATTGAAAAAGTCGAGGATTCCCAATACTCATACCTAGTCAATACGAGGATTTTCGTTAAAACGGGGACGAATTCGAGCAATACCCACGGGGCAAATTTATTTGTCATCTCTAGTCATAAGGTTGGGGTGATGAAAATAACATGTCTTGAAAAGTTCCACATTACTTGGGATAACCAAGGGGGTGGGTGTTAGTGACTATATAATGGGCTCTAAGTCCATGATGTTCCTTGTCTTGAGTCAAAGACACTTCAAGCTTGTATTTGACTCTTCTTATTCTTTTTTTCTTATACTCTTGTAATAAAAACGTTGTGAGGTTTGGGTTAAATTATTACTTTGGAGAGTCTAGGTGTACTCGGGGTCAAAGGGCATAAGAGAGTTGTTTATGTGCTTCTTTGTGTTTATTTTATTTCTCTATTAATAAAGTGATTCTCGAGGGTTTTTGTTGGCATCCCGCAGCGGAATGTTTAAGCGTTTGGACAAAAACCAAGAGGGGGGTGAATTGGTTTTAAGTAATAAAATTAATACTTTAAAATTTTTTCAAAATTTATCGATTAAATCAAATATTAATTTCTTTAAACACAATAATAGATGAAATAAATAAATAGAGAAGAAGATTGAACACAAGTATTTATATTGGTCCGGATCAAAAGACCCTACGTCCAGTTGTTAATCTCTCAAAAAGGAGATTAACTAAATCACTAACAAATATCAAATTACAATCAGATAATAAAAGAGTAAGGAAAGAAAACACCTCTCTTGAACACACAAGAGATGAACACCTTTCTCTGAATCACACATAAAACCTTGACCTTAGCTTTCCTAGCAATAGCAGCACTCAATCTCCTAGAAAACCTCTCAGGAAAAGTTATCGCTCTACCCACACTAGGTTTTTCAAAGCTTCTTTTGAGAACACTCAGAGAACTCTATTTGCAGTCACAACACTAGCACTCTAGCTTCTCAAAAAGGTAAGTTAGAAGTAACTCTGATGTTCCTTAAATAGGGGTTCCAAAAATTAGGTCAAAAACTGAACAGTCGTGCCCAACTGACCAGGATAATCGATTATCCCTAGTAATAATCGATTATTCCAGTGTGTTTTCTGAAAACAAATTTTTAAGCAGATAATCGATTATCAGAGGTGATAATCGATTATTCTAGTGCTTTCCTGAAAAAATTAACTCAACTCAGGATAATCGATTATCACTTTGATTTTTCGAGAAATACTAGAATTTTCTTTTTGCATAGTGATTCTAACTATTCTAATTACACTTTACAAGATAGCTTTAAACATAATGACACATGTTCTTCATATTGACTTCTAGATGGTTTTTAGGCTTCTTTTATCATCATCAAAATCTTGCTTCAATATTTAGACTTGTATTTGCTTTTGCCAACAGTTTTCCAAACAGTGGTATCAAGAGCTATGGTTCGGTAGGATTTTTTCTTAGTATGCTCTATGGTTGCAGCGTAGTTTGATCTTCCACATCAGAAACGATTAATTTCTTGTTGTTGGAGAATCATCCTTGGTTGCTGAAGTTGTAATGAGAAATTTGATGGAAGGATCATTGTTAGTGTTATGTTGAAACAGTGAATCTACAGCTGGGTTCGTGGAGGTGCAAGGATTGTAAGTCGTGCTGGATCTGTAATGGAGTTCGCATGTGCCAAGATGCTCCTGGATCTACGAAGGACGTCATAGTTGGTGCTCGCATGGCTCGGTGAGTAATGTCAATGGAGATCTGATCTGTGTGAGTTATAGTTTGTTGCATGTGCGTGGAGGAAGTGCTTTACGGTTTACAGATCGGCTTCGACAATAGTAAATGAAGATCCTATGTCGATAGGTGTTGCGTCTCCGGCAAGGGAGTCAGACGACATGGTGGCTGCAAAGTGCAGATGTTCAATCTGTGGCTCATCGCAATGTTTTCTGGTTTTGAATCGTGGGTTGCGACATGGTTCCAATGAAGGGTGTATGGTGTTTATGCATGAGCATTGACTAATATTTATGCAAGTTGTGTGGTGATTATACATAAACATTAGTTATAATTGATGTAGGGTGCATGAAAATTCTTGGGATGATTTGATTCCAAGTGGAAATTCTTGGGATAATTTGATTCCAAGTGGCAATTCTCGTGACTACTTGATTCCAAGTGATACTCCTTATGGTAGATTATGATTGATGGTATAGGAATGAAGATATGTTTATTTTAATCAAGGTGGAAAATGTTGGCCGAATGAAAATAACATGTCTTGAAAAGTCTCACATCGCTTAGGATAACAACCAAGGGGTGGGTGTTAATGACTACATAATGGGCTCTAAGTCCATGATGTTCCTTGTCCTGAGTTAAAGACACTTCAAGCTTGTATTTGACTCTTCTTATTCTTTTTTTCTTATACTCTTGTAATAAAAACGTTGTGAGGTTTGGGTTAAATTATTACTTTGGAGAGTCTAGGTGTACTTGGGGTCAAAGGGCATAAGAGAGTTGTTTATGTGTTTCTTTGTGTTTATTTTATTTCTCTATTAATAAAGTAATTCTCGGGGGTTTTCCCAACAGTGGTATCAAGAGCTATGGTTCGGTAGGATTTTTTCTTAGTATGCTCTGTGGTTGCAGTGTAGTTTGATCTTCCACATCAGAAACGATTAATTCCTTGTTGTTGGCGAATCATCCTTGGTTGCTGAAGTTGTAATGAAAAATTTGATGGAAGGATCATTGTCAGTGTTATGTTGATGCGGTGAATCTGCAGCTGGGTTCGTGGATGTGCAAGGACTGTAAGTCGTGCTGGATCTGTAATGGAGTTCGCATATGCCAAGATGCTCCTACATATGTGAAGGACGTCACAGTTGGTGCTCGCATGACTCGGTGAGTAATGTACAATGGAGATCTGATCTGTGTGAGTTATAGTTTGTGGCATGTGCGTGGATGAAGTGCTTTACGGTTTACAGATCGGCTTCGACAATAGTAAATGAAGGTGCTACGTCGATAGGTGTTGCGTCTCTAGCAAGGGATTTAGACGACATGGTGGCTGCAAAGTGCAGATGTTCGATCTGTGGCTCTTCGCAATGTTTTTTGGTTTTGCATCGTGGGTTGCGACATGGTTCCAATGAAGGGTGTATGGTGTTTATGCGCGAGTGTTGACTAATATTTATGCAAGGTGTGTGGTGATTATACACGAGCATTAGTTAGCATTGATACAGGGTGCATGAAAATTCTTGGGATGGTTTGATTCCAAGTGGAAATTCTTGGGATAGTTTGATTTCAAGTGGCAATTCTCGGGACTACTTGATTCCAAGTGATACTCTTTATGGTGGAGTATGATTGTTGGTATAGGAATGAAGATATGTTTATTTTAATCAGGACGGAAAATGTTGGGCGGATGAAAATAACATGTCTTGAAAAGTCCCACATCGCCCAGGATAACAACCAAGGGGTGGGTGTTAGTGACTATATAATAAGCTCTAAGTCCATGATGTTCCTTGCCCCGAGTCAAAGACACTTCAAGCTTGTATTTGACTATTCTTGTTCTTTTTTTTTATACTCTTATAATAAGAGCGTTGTGAGGTTTAGGTTAAATTATTACTTTGGAGAGTTTGGGTGTACTTTGGGTCAAAGGACATAGGAGAGTTGTCTATGTGTTTATTTTATTTCTCAGTTAATAAAGTGATTGTTGAGGGTTTTTCCCAACACATAACACGTATTTGTTGTATTCATATGTTTAATGTTTTTATAGAGCCAAAATCACTCTACAAAGATACTTCAAGAAGCTCCTCTTCTCACCTTTCCGTCTTTGATCTGAGATGTTCCTTTTTCACTTCTAAGTATTCCTAGATGTGTATCGTTGAGATATCGTCCCAATCTAAGAAGGAGGTGTGCTTGCAAAAGATAATAAATATTGTAATGAATACATAATCATTTACTTTGTGAGTAGTTGCTACATTTGTTAATCTGTTTAGGGTTGGTTTCGTTAATATGTTTTTTGCCTTAACCTATGCTAATTATGCTTGATCTTTATTAACTTTGACCAAAATGTTCTTGCCAGCATGATGCCACTTTATCTGGTTCGAGATGATCTCGATCTTATATAATACACTAGTCTCCAAAACTCGATATAATCTAGATAAAAGTCTAAATATGTAAAGAAAATTTATGTTCTTTGGTCACTTCTTTCTCTTTATACAAGTATAGGTACATTATATTCCATATCAACCCATAAATACTACACATGGCCCAAATCTGGCATATTGGTGTTATCGGTGATAATATTCCCTAACTTTATTGATTTGTTATTCAATTTTTTTTCTATCATTAATCCTTAATAAGAATTCTTTTGTTTATATCGTTATTATAATTAATTCTAAGGATTAAATATGTTTGTAGTCTCTTAACTTTTAATAAAAATTAGAATTAGTTCAATTCTTTAAATTTTGACTTAATTTAGTTGTTTAATTTTATAAATACGTAAATTTAATTTTTTAACAAAATTTTCTCAAATTAATTTTCTAGTTCAATTATGCATGTACATGACACTAATTTCTCAATTTATATATTAGACTTGTCAAATTGACCCACTTCTCAAGGTTTGGCTTTGCTCCACGTGGGTTGGGGCTAGAAAAGCCCACAGGACCAAAAAGCCCCTCATTGAAAAAGCCCATAGGGCCAAAAAGTCCACAAAAGCCCTATGGATTAGGGCTAGCCCATGGGCCTTTTTTTTAGAAAAAAAAATTCATCTTGAATACAAGAAAAAATATAAATAATTGAATAGAAAACACAACAAAACACCATATGCATCTTCACTATTTTGTAGTCTTGTTCCAATTAAACAAAAGTTAACATTTATAGAGGAATACAACGTATGAACAACAAAAATCAACATTGTTCTAATGGACGGAACACAAATTTAATTATAGAACTGAACCAGGCATAGCATAACCAATACCATACAAAGCATCTCTTAATTCTAATGGATCAATTTTTCCACTTTTGTCTTTATCATATCTCTTGAATATGCCCTGCAAAATTGAAGTAGCACATTCAAAGACAATTACATTGATGAAGATCGATCATAAAACATAATCTATTTAACTTTTTTTGGTAGTAAAAGTCGAGACACCATCAAAAGTATTCAGTATAATAAAGCTCACGATTTAATGAAGTACTTTTCAGCATAAATCCACCCATCAGGCAAAAACATAAAACAGTTTTATACAGTTAAAAAAACTACTTAATTAGCACATGAATTAAACACAAATTTCAAACTTTATGAGTGTCCAGAATTACCATAAACTATTATATTTGTCTACTCTTTTATTTATGAGTGGATTATTTCTTTTATTTTAAACTTTTACTAAATGCCAAGAGCATTTCATACAACATTTATGTATGTTATGTCCAGAATTACCAAAATAGCAAAGATCGCCACTTGGGTATCATGCCTAATTTACACTAATGGATCACAAATCTGCATACATGTTTTTCTGACATGGCATCTTCAAAATAGTGATGTTAGGCATAAAATAAATGACTATGTGGTTCACAGCATGCCAACAACTAATAACAAGCACAAGGGAAGAAGTTACTATTGGTGGATCAAAAATTAAACTTTGTTAATGGTAAAGTTGGGTCATTTAATCATAACATACAACTAGGCATATATCAAAGAATTAAACACCAAATATATTGACATAATGGATTAAGTGTGTAACAGAACGTGAAGAAGTGTCATTGTTGATGACTTTCAATATCTTCAAGTTTAGATTCATCAATGATTCCCTCATTGCCAAAAATATCTTCAACAACTTCATCTATTACAACCAATTGAAATACAATCAAACAACTAGTCTAGAGTTAATTATTTAATGTAAAGTAATTTTAAAAATAATAACATATAAACTTACCACTAGGATTTTCAGAAAATTCATACAACCAATTTTGAGTACAAATCAACATTTGCACATGTTTAGGAAGAATAGAGCTTCTATATTTTGGAAGAACACGCCCACCTTTACTAAAGACCGACTCTAATGCCACTATAGTAATGGAAATACTAAGCACATCTCGAGCCATTATAGACAGTATAGGAAATTTTTTCTCATTAGTCTTCCTATATTTGAGTACATCAAAATCTTCATTGTCTTCATCATCATCTATTGTTGGTTCATCTAAATAAACATTTATCTCGTTCTTGCCAACAATAGATTTTGATTCATTCTGATACATTTTAAAATCCTACAATGAACACATATTAAAAAAGAACAAAAAAATATAAAAATAATGAAAACTAGGTATAAAATGCTTATAGAAATAATCCTTGATCTCTTCAACTTTCTTCCTTCGATATTGGATTGAGACATTGAGATGGATTCAGTTGGTGATTGGGAAAGAGAAACACCATGGATAGACAAGTTCTTTACATATTCTTTAAAATGGAACAATAATTACAGAGAATGATTGAATCCACTATTTTTTCTCAAAAGGGGCGTGAGAAATGTAGTTTGGCCACCAAAGCAGAAAAGCAACCCTCAACAAAAATAAAAACAAAGAAAAAAGAAGACTCACTGGAAGTGAAATTCAAATGCGAAAGTGGGTTTGTTATACGAAGAACGTATTTGACGAGTTCTCAATATAGAAGAGAGCGACGAGGTTAGTGGCGATGTTCGTGGAGGCTCGTGGGTGAGAAGAAGTATTAGGGAAAACTTTCAATTCACAGAAAGAAAAAGAGTGTTCAATGTATTTGATGGAGGAGAAGACAAAAGAGACGAGGTTATGAGTGAGAAGAAGTTTCGAGGACTTTCAATTTGTAGAGAGAAAAAGACATTTTATTAAAAAGGGGCTAAACCCATACTAATCATATCCCAACTCATTTTAGTCGAAACTTTTGTTGTCGGAGACTTTTAGAAAGCCCCTCATTAGGTGGGTTATTAAAATGGAGTTTAATTTTAAAGGGGTTGAGATTGACCCATGGTGGATTAAAATAACAGGTCTACTGTATATTATCATTTCGTAACACACATTTGTTGTATTAATATTTTTACCATTATATTCCATCTCGACCGGCAAATACAAATGCTATGAGGCCAAATCAGGCGAGTAATTCACGCATATTGATGTTTTTGGTGATAATTTTCACCACCTTTATTGATTTATTGTACAATTTTTTTCTATTATTAATCCTCAATAATATGAATTCTTTTTTTTCTTATATATACTGTTATTCTAATTCTAAAATAATTTTTACTTTTATATTTTATTTTACGTTCAGTTTATTTTTGTTAATTCTTATCTACTAATATGTTGTTATCAAACTTCTTTTAAACAAATTATGTTTTAAAAATATCGAGTTATTTATTTTTCTCAATTTTCATATTTTATATGTACGAAGTTTATGTTTTTCTTATTTTAAAGATCAGCGTTTGAAAAAATAACAGTGAAACTGTTTTTAGCATAGCCCATTTACATTTTTAAAATTAATTTAATTCATTTAAATTGAAAATGCATCTAAATTGCTAGTATAAACTCATAAACTTTTATTTATTTTTAGTTGAAATAATTTATCTTTTATCTTCAAAGTTTCGCCGAAAACAATATTATTCATATTAATGATTGTTTGTCTTATTCACTTAATGAGACTTCAAGGCAAAAAATACTAAAATGAGGGAAGAGTTATTCAAATGAAGTATGGTTTTGGCATTAAATAGTCGGATACCTCAAAAGCTAAACAATTAATAAATTGTTAAATATATTTTTAGTACAAAAATTTTAATAAAAATTAGGATTTATTTTTATTTTAAATATTTATTCAATTCGATGTCAAACTTTAAAAATAAATATCAAATTTTAAAAATAAATAAATATATATATATATATATATATATATATTAATATTTTTTATACGTGACAAAAGTGTTTTCGCATAACACGTTTAAGTTGCTTAGTGTTTTTAACACATTTTTAAACACTTGTATGTTTAGAATATCATTTAATAAATTAAAAAATATTAATACAGTTGGATTAAAATAAATTTATTCATTCCATTTTAATTTTTAAAAATTAAAATATAAATAAATTTTAATTTAGTGTTCAAGTTTAGAATTAAAAACATGTTTAAATCTTTAATTAAATATATTCTACACAAAAAATAACAAGTTAAGCACTAAGCTCACGTGTTAATATAACTATAATAAATAAATAAAATTATTGGAACGTGATAAGTTGAAATAAAACAAAATATATCGAACAAAAACATCTTATATAATTGGAATTCAATTTCATCAATGGAAGAATATATATATATATATATATATATATATATATATATATATATATATATATATATA